>Ga0180007_10000318_pt1 | contig 85622 bp, 76 predicted proteins | sample MM_PC_MetaG_FD_121122 | JGI IMG/M metagenome (GOLD analysis project Ga0180007, IMG submission 121122) | Groundwater microbial communities from the Aspo Hard Rock Laboratory (HRL) deep subsurface site, Sweden - MM_PC_MetaG | ecosystem: Environmental > Aquatic > Deep subsurface > Groundwater...
ATTCAGAGCGGCTTAACGGAGAAAAAAAGGGCAGGATGCCCCATTTTTTTTCTCCGTTCAGAGTGCAGTCCGGAGCCAGGAGGGCGACGGCAAACGTCCGCCTGAATTGCCATTGCGAAACCCCTTCCACGGTGCCTATTGAAAGAAACAAGCCTCCGCCTGGATTACTGGTTGTAACCCTTTAACCCTGTTGCATGATAAAATTTTACGAATATTCATAATAGATACTGCATGCAACACACACAGGTAAACCTTACTTTAGAAAATGGAAAGACCGTTCCGGCAGCAGCTCCGGTAATAATCTCGGCAAGCCGTGCTACTGACATCCCCGCATTTTATCCGGAATGGTTACTGGAACGTCTGAATCAGGGATATGTAAAATGGGTTAATCCTTTCAGCGGCAAGCCGCAATATGTATCTTTTGCGAAAACACGGGCGTTTGTGTTCTGGACTAAAAACCCGGAACCGATGTTCCGCATTCTTGACATAATAGATTCACGCGGGTATAACTATTACTTTCTATTTACCCTGAATGATTATGATTTAGAAAAATTTGAACCGCGCGTTCCTTCGTATAAAACGCGTATTTCTGTTTTCCGCGAGCTTTCCCGGCGAATCGGTCCGGAGCGGGTAATCTGGAGATATGATCCCATTCTGCGCATTCCCGGACTTGGAGTAGAAGAAACTCTGCAACGAATAGAATGCACCGGCACAGATCTGCTCGGTACGACTCATAAACTCGTATTCAGTTTCGCTCAAATAATTAACTATAAAAAAGTTGCGGATAATCTTACACGTCTCAGGCCGGATCTTTATCAGCGGCAGGCGCTTAAAGCGGTGGAATGGAACGATGAAGAAAAGTACAAAATTGCAGAAGGTCTTTGCCTGATGTCCGGGAAGTGGAAAAAAACAATTCCGCAGTTCAAGGTATCCTCATGCGCCGAACCCATGGATTTTTCCGGATTGGACATAACGCACAACCGCTGCATTGACGATAATCTCTTCGCCCAACTCTTCCCGAATGATTCTGAGTTAATGAATTTTCTTGGCGCAGACAAAAATAAATTTCAGCAGTTATTGTGGTCTCCCGCCGGAAATCAAAAAAAAGTTAAAAAACTTAAAGACAAAGGGCAACGTAAGGAGTGCGGCTGTATTCTCAGCAAGGATATCGGCGCGTACACAACCTGTCCGCACGGCTGTATTTATTGTTATGCGAATACATCACCGGAAGCCGCCGCCGGTCGGTATGCTGTGCATAAGACGAACGAGGATTCTTTGTGACTCTGTGGCTATTATCTTTTAATAAAAAAATTCAAAATACTTAAATTTCCGCAATTTTTTTATAGGCGGATGAAGGATGCATAAATACCTTAATACAGATCGCTTGTTTTGTAGTGATGTTATTTTCTATAGCCAAGTGGAAGGGGTTTCGCCGATCATTGGGGGCGCCGCAGGCGGGGCCCCGCAATGATTTGCGAAACCCCTTCCACGCTGCCTGTAGAACAAGACAACCCGCAAACGTCTGCCTCAATTAGCGGATTTATAAGCCATTTACATAGCCTATTTAAAAATTAGTGGGAATTCATAAGCATAAAAGAATATGGATTGTTTTTTCACAATATGATATACTGTATTTTCTACCCGCATTGTTTTACTTTCCTGGATATACATACCAGCAGCATTTATACGCGGTCATTATAATATTTACAGGAGGATTTTTAAATGACTCTTACAAAAGATCCAATGGAACAAAAACCCGTTTTATCCGATTTTCCCAAACTGCACTGTCCTTTTTTGCGAGAAACATTTCAAACCGATACTGAATCGTGGAAAAAACATGGTTCATCCCTCGGTTTACGATCACCCGAAGTGTATCTCGTTGTAGATAAGGTTAATCCCGGTTTTGAATGGGTGTTCGACGATCCCGAAACAATCGCCGTAGAAAAATTAAACGGCACAAATGTAAAAATAATGACTGAAGAGGGCAGGTTAACGGCTGTTCAGAATCGACTGAATGTAATTGATCCCCTGCAGGTAATAAAAGGTAAGATATTCATTATAGAAGGTATTTTTCAGGCAATCGAAAAAGGATATGTGAAACTCAGCGGTGAACAGGCAGGAGAAGTAATCGGACCAAAGGTTCAGGGAAACCCTTATAAATTGGATGTACACAACTGGTATCCATTCGAAAAAGCTGTGAACGATCTGAGGTATCGTTCTTTTCACGAACATGAACGGACCTTTGATAACTGGTCATCATGGTTCAAAGACGGTCTTTTATCCAGGTTTTTTACAAAACGCGCGTCCAAACTTGGCTTATCTGATAAGGTATTCGCCGAGGGTGTAGTTTTCTATAATCTCAAACGAAAGACAGAAGGAAAATCATGGATGGCAAAATTACGGCGTGATATGTTCAACTGGTATTACTCCGATAAAATTAAAATTCAGGGATATATAAAAAGATAAAATACAATGAAAACAAAAGATTTTCTAATTGTCTATTCTATGGTTGTCTATTCATGATAAAATATTATTAATCAAGTTATAAATAATTAGTTAATTGCTCACACAAATGGCTAGATTTTTTTTTTACTCCTTTCTTATTTCTGGTATTTCCGCGATTCAGATCGTATACGGACAATCCGCAGACCGCCTTATTCCTATTCCTTATCTGCGCGCGCAAATGCCTTCTGTCAAGCTGCACGGTAAGTACTCGCTGCCTACACCACCTGTTATCTGCGCGGTACATCCCTCTTTTCTTCGTCAGCAAATTTCTGTTATCGATAAAGAAGAAATAAAACAGTATAAAGGGCTTAGCCGTGCTCAGGCTGACTACATACTTTTTGAACACCTGCTGCGGAATAATTTTTTAAACGACGCGCTTACTATTTATCCAAAAATCATTACAAATAATGAAGCTCCGTTTCATGTTGCGGTTTTCGCCGAGACCGCATTGCTGCAGTATCATCTTCACCGCAGAAACGATTATTTAACAGCTGTAAGTAACGGCCGGCGTGTTATTCAGGAATACCGGTTAAAAACCAAGTGGCCTTATAAGTACTGTGAGATCGTTTACACCATGATGCACTATCATCTCGCCACCAACAATATCCGTGAAGCAGAAAAATGCATTAAACTCATCACAGAAGCAGACGCCGAGCATTACCGGAAAAAAACTAATTCTGTAGATCAGAATTTTTTCAGTATTTCGGCCCAATATGCAGCAGGTGCATGGTATTTTAAAAATAAACTTTATGACGATGCTATCCGGCATTTCCTGTCCGCGCTTCGGGATGGTAATAAATTTAACGACCATATAACCGACGACATTACATACTGGCTTGGCCGAAGTTATGAATTAAAAAGCAACCTTAAATACGCAACAGCGGTGTATATCTCTTTACTTGCCGAATACCCCTTAAGTGATTTTCGATTTTTAGTACTTTACAACCTCTCAAAAATCAGATATGCCGAAAATAAATACCGCGATGCATGGGAGAACTATTTCGATCTTTATATCCAATGGGATCACGCCGGCGTGTTCCTGAAAGAAATGTGCGGTATGAACCTCGACCCTGCCGCCCCGCTCACCGATGCCTTTAAATATCTTTCCACGGTTTTATACGGTAATGCGCAGCAAATACACCAAAATGCATTGTTTCGTTCAGTCGGTATGACTAATCGAATCAGACTTGTACGGGACAGCGAGTATTTCAGCGATGAATATGCGGCTGAATTCCGGCACTTTCTTGGTCTTGCTCTGGATGGCAGTCTTTCAATATCGCCTTTTGACGTACCGAGAATACCTGGTGTGTCTTATACACAGGCGCAGTTATTCAAAGATCTGAGTGAAGCAAATGAAGAGTATATTAACGATTTTATTCTTTCCGGAAAGGAAGACGAGGATTTCATTCCCGAGACAGAAGAAGAATACGATGAAGAATTGGACATACTCATGCCGAAGTCTCCTCCTTCACGGCCAATTATTCCCGGCTCCTTTTTGAGTAAAAGAAAAACTGACGATGAATACAGTCAGTTTCAGCGCTTTCTTTCTGTTTTTGACGCTTCTGTGCGTCTGCATCCTTTTAAATATTTCGATACAGTAGCATACCGGAATATTTCAACATACGCCGTGCTTCAAAGTATGGGTGATTTTATCCTCTTTGAAATGGCTTCTCTTGCGCAGCAAATGGGATATCCTTCACAGGCAGCCGGGTTATTCTCAAGGCTTCTCAGTGAATATCCAAAAAGCGCACTAACTCTGCATGCTGGATTTGCCGCCGGAAGCTGTTTGTATCAGGAGTCAAATTATTCTGCTGCATATGAAACATGGACTGCACTTGATTCACAGGATTCAGACGAAATACAATTCTGGATTGCACACGCCTTATACGCACTCAGTAACTATACAGCTGCAGAAGAAAAATTCACTGCAATAAAAGAAAATACACCATCTCCTTTCATGCGTGATTACAGTCATTACCAAACCGGATGGATACAGTTAAAGACTGAAAACTATGAGGCGGCCCAAAATATTTTTAACCGTATTTTTGAGAGTGTCACAAATACTGCGTTGCGTTATGCAGCAGGTATAAGTATCGGTGACTGCTATAATGCCCGGAAAAGCCCCGTACATGCCCTGCTTTGGTATAAAAGCACCGTCGCGCTCATTCCGGAAACCTTCAGTGATCAGGCTATCCGTGCAGTACTATATTCAGGATTTGATAATATTGCCGCAACATATTCGCTTGTAAAAAGTAATCAGGCCGGAATACAATATTTTGAACAATCCCTGAAGCGCCACAAGGGAGATCTTGAAGCAGAGTTATATATCAATTACAAAATAGCCGATCTGTATCAAGCCGCTCAAAATTACCTCTACCAGATAGAAACTTACCAAAAAATGAAAACAATGCTTAAATCAAAAGATTCCCGCAATATTTCTTTACTCACGGCCTGCGCTGAAGCATGGGTAAAAGCCGGAAATCCGAAAAATGCGGTTTCCGAATACAAAAAGATTCTCCGTATTACCAAGGCACAATCCGAAAAAGAAAAGGTGCTCCTCCGGATAGATGAACTGAGTGCAAAACCAAAAAAAAAAAAATAGAAAAACCATACGTTGAATTTAAAATATGAAATTTCCACTTAACGAATAAGGATGCAGAAATGAAAAAAATGATAACATTTTTTATTTGCTTGTATGCGGTGCAGGCAAAGGATAATACCGAATTAATTATTGAACGTCAGGTTGTTATGGCAGAAGCGGTTTCACTGTCATACCCGGAGATATCACTGCAGGAACGGTACCTGCGGCCTTCACCAAAAAGATTTTCCTATGTACATCCCGTGCATTTAATGAAGTATTTAAGCTCTAAAGACCGCGCGTGGTACCTTGACCGTGATAATAAGGCATGTGTAAACCTCTACCGTATGCTCATTACTCTTCTTGAACAAAAAAACTTTTCCGAAGCTGAGGCAGTACGGTTAAAAATTATCAGAAACAAAGAAGTCCCGTTTGACATACACGTTTTCACGGACAGTGCGGTTTCTCATTATTTACTTGAAGGCAGTAAACCGCAGCTCGCAATAAGTAATGCGCAAACTGCAATCAAACAATATCAGCTTAAAAAAAGGTTGCCTTTTAAGTATTATGAACTTATTTATCTTCAGACTTTTGCGCATTTAGCAGAGAAAAACACTAATGAAGCAGCAAAAAACGCAAAAATTCTTTATGGGGTATACGATAATCTGGAAAGCGACAAACCTACTTCACAAGATCCGAGGTTTTTCTACGTATCGGCTCAGTTTGCCATAGGAAGCCATGCGTTTATTGTTCAGGATTATGATTATGCGATAAAGTGTTTTGAAGAAGTTGCTGACAATAAAGAACTGTTTTTATCCCCGATGCTGGATGATATAAATTATTGGCTTGCGCGGACATATGAAATTAAAGGTGACAGCCGGAAAGCACGGGAGTTATATCAGAGAATATTAGGTGAGTTTCCTACCAGCGATTTCCGCGATGTCATACTGTATACAATGGCGCGCTACACATTCCAGGACGGGCGGTATCAGGATGCATGGAACAGTTTTCAGGTACTTGATAACGCATTCACCTTTTCAAAAATGAGTCTTAAAAACCTGTTTCAAATAGATATTGAGAGTGATGAAAAAGTATCCGGAGGCATGAAGTATCTCAATATGCTCTTATACACGGCCGCACGTCAGAGGATAGATAATACTATCGATCATTTTATGAATCAAACAAACGACATCAAACCGGGGAAAAATGCCGAGTTTTTCGTGGATACCTATGTTTCTGAAAACACTGAACTTCTTGATCTCTATCTTGATTCTCTGAATATGGATCTTAATCCGGATACGTATGAGGTGCTTGAATTTGATTATTTAAGCGAACCCAATCAAATAAAACTCTTCCGTGATTTGGATGCGGCTAATAAAGCATGGGAAGACAGCTGGGCCAGTGCCCAGACTGCAGCAGCAACTGCACAGACGGCAGAAGATGCTGAGGATCCTGAAATGGTTTCAGCCGGAATTGCGATTCCCGCACCCCCTCCTCCGGTTATAGTCCCCCCCCCCCGTCCCATGAGGCCTGAAACTTTAAAACGAATAGAGTTTTTCATAGATAATTTAAGTGCAACGATTAGGCTGCACCCGTTCCGGGCATATAAAGCAATGCTGTACCAGAATATCGGCAATTACATTGTGCTTAAAAACCAGATCGATTACATCCTGCTTTTGTCTGCAAAGTCGGCTCAATACCTTAATTTGCCCATGAAAGCAAGGGCAGACTATCGGCGTATTATCAAGGAGTATCCTCAAAGCCGGCTGATTTCACATGCATATTTTGGTATTGGTAGTACATATTATTTTGATAAGGAGTATGAGAAAGCCCGAAAAGAATGGGTTAAATCATTCAACAGTACAAAAGAAACCCTGGTAAAAACAGAAATTCGCTATTGGGTTGGTCTTTCCTGGTATTATCAGGGTGAATATGATAAAGCAATTGATGCATTTGCTGCCGTAGAAAAAACATCAACGGACAAGGCACTGCTCGCACAATGCCGTTATTTTACCGGCTGGTCATTATTTAAACAGGGTAAATTCGGCAGTGCACGTGAGGCATTCCAATTAATTATGGATTTTCCGCCCAGTCCGAAAGATGCACTTGAAGCGGGTATTCTCGTGGGCGATTGTCTGTATAACGACGGTGAACATGAAAAAGCCCTGACCTATTATAAAAATGCAATTTCGTCTGATTCAGCTGATATTGAAATCCGGTATATATCATTTGAAAAAGCTGCATCCTGTTATCTTCTTCTTGATAAAATCAAAGAAGGAATTACTGAATATCTCACGTTTCTTTCATCTTACGGCGGTGAAAAAGAACTTGCTTTTATCATTTCGAAAAAACTCGCTGAGTTTTATGAAGCTATCGGGGACTTTAACAATCAGATAAAAATCAATAATCAGATTACCGGACTTATGTCATTCAGAGAACGTCGAAACAATCAGATAGTTTTTCAAAATGCAGAAGCTTACGCCAAAATCGGGAATTATAAAAAAGCAATAGCGCTCTATAACGATGTTGCCCAGGCTTCCAAGGGGCAAATAATGGAAATAGAAGCTTACTACAATGCGGCGCTCCTCAGTCATGAACAGCGGGATTATGCCGAATCGTATAAAGCGTTTCAGAAAGTTATTGCTATTACCAACGGGAATGAACGGATCCCTCACGCATTGTTCTATGCCGGTGATGCGCTTGAAAAAGTAGGCCGCCCCAAAGACGCTGAAAAAATCTATGCCCGTCTTTTAACAGAATACCCGTTAAGCGAATCAACAAGTCTTTTACGTTTCAGACGGGGAGATGATCTGTTTAATGCAGGAAAAATTGACGAAGCAGTGCAGGTCTTTACAGAAATAACCAACAGCGTGACCGGAGAAACGGGAGCGAAAGTATTTTATAAACTTGGACTGTGCTATATGCAGAAAAATGATTATCCGCAGGCAATTATTGTTTTTTCCCAAACAGAAGAGAAATTCGGGGAGTATCTCAATATCACTGCTGCTGCGCTTCTCGAAAAAGGCGATGCACTTATGAAATTAAACAAAAAGCAGGAGGCTTCGGCATTATATAAAAAACTGCTGAAAGAATTTGCTGCAGAAAAAGAAATTCTCCGCACTGTAGAAATGCGTTTAAAAGAGATGGAACAGGAAAATACTAATGTTGTTCCGGTTCCTGCAGAAGGTTCCAATGAAATAAAACAGACGGAATGAATTTTCACCACTTGGGATGAACAAACGTACTGCGTTATGCATATCCGCATCGCTTGTGGCTCATCTCGCAGTTCTCATGCCCTTAACGGGTACCAGGACAACCGTCGGCGGGCTTCCGGATATTGAAGGATCAAAATCAGTTACACTCTTTCTAAACGAAGAAAAAAAAGAAAAACCAAAAACCGAAAAAAAAAAGAAAACTGAAAAAAAAATACCTGAAAAAAAAGACGCGATACCTGAAAAAATAGTCAAAACAGAAAAAGCTGAAGAAGTCCAGGAAACTGCATCTGAGAGTCCGGCGGGCGGTGCGACGCTTGGGAAAAAAAATTACCTTATCGAATTTTCATCACAAAGACGCCTGGTCAGACATGTGCTGCCTGTGTATCCCCAAAGCGCAAGGGAACAAAAAAGAGACGGCAGCTGTAAAATCAAATTCTGGGTAAATTCAAGCGGTATTGTTTCGCGTGCACTCTTATTAAAAATGTCCGGCGACAGCGCAATTGATAGCGCATGTCTTGATGCAGTACGCAAATGGCTGTTTACTCCGTCTTTAAGTATGACATCTGAAACCGGTATTGTAGAATTCTTTTTTGAATTTACCCAGTGATAATAAAAGATAAAAGAAACCCAGGTGTATCAATCGTCTATGGGACCCTGGTCAATTTCCTTTAACACAGCGCCTAGTTTCTGATGCAGATCTTTTGCGGTATTGAGAAGGGGAGACGGTTTTAATTTTGATGATTTTCCAAAGCCGAATACTTTTGCGAGGGCTGTGCGGTAATATTTGAATTTCTGGTACTGTTTCTCTGCGGGTATGTAGGATCTGTGTTCAGCCCCGAGATACGCCATCATATATAGTGCTCCGTCAAAACCATAATCCATATCAATGTCAGGGCCGAATTTTTTTAAATTATCAAATGTTTCTTCACCGGTCTCAGCATAAGTAATCGACCGCTCGTATCCGGTCCATGCAACGTATCTGAATCGCAGATACAGTTCATCCCATCCTTTGCCCGGATTATCTGTATGTAAGTCGGACAGTAACCACGATGCCCGGAGTGCGCAAATTGCTTTTTTGCACGTCGGCGCGAAGTCATTTGGGAAGAAAGAGTATGAATCAACTGCAAAAAAATATGATGCCGCGCCAAGCATAATATCCCGGTCTTTCATGAAATCTGCGGGACCAAAAATCATTTCACCGTATTTCTTTCGTTTTGAGGCAGCGGATTTAATCTTCTGCGCTGTATCATCTTTGATCATGAGAAAATCATCCGACATCGCAGAATACAGACAGTTTGGGCACACAACTATAGAGTAAATTAACGGATTAATGCTGCCATGTTTTTCGGTTTTTTTATATGTTCTTCTAAGGTCGGGCTTCAGATCGGCAGCGATGAGACGGCCGCCGCCGCTTCGGAGCATTTCTCGTTTAAACTGTGCACGGCAAGAGGGGCACGTTACCGGTTTAGCAGAAAAAAATGTCGCTGCGCTCAGGTTTTTCTCTTTGTTGATTTATTTATCGTTTTGCATATAACTGTTTAATTTTTTTTCATGGATAATGCATCGATAATTTCAAGAGAATATACTTCCATATCATTGACAATTTCTTCGACTTTTCTGGCAAAATAGTTATACATAATAATACATGGAATTGCAACGATCAATCCGAATGCGGTGGTCAGTAATGCTTCGGAGATACCGCCGGCAAGTGCTGCATCGGCAACACGCCCTTGCGCAATCACGTTAAAACTTTTTATCATTCCAGTGACTGTACCAAGAAGACCCAGAAGCGGTGATACTGAACTAATGGTATTCAACGCAGTAAGTCTGGCCTCCAGCTGCGGTATTTGCTTCTGTGCCTCTGCCTGTGCGAGTTTTTCTATGTCATCTCTTTCCCGATTAATGTTTTTGAGAATAACTCTGATAATCGGCGCAATAGGCGAGGAAATAGAATCGCATAACAGAAAACCTTCATCGATTTTTTCGTGACTGTCTCCCTGTCCAATGAGATGTTTAATTTTCATTATGAAAGAATTGATTTTTCCACCCTTACGGTACAGATAAATAAGACGTTCGAGAATAATGGCCATGCTCACAACTGATGCTATAAAAATGAGCATCATGAAAACACCGCCTTTGATTAGTAATTCCATATTTGTGTATCTTCCTTAAATAATTACTTCTTAACTACCATAGTAAATTATATTATGATTTTATTTTTTTTTCATCTCTGATATAAAAACTGTGCGCGTTTACCTGCGGAACAACAATCACTAATGGTTCAAACCATTAATTGCTTCTGAGAATTTTAACAAAAAGCAACCTCAGATGAATTACAGGATTTGTAACACTGTTTAAAAACTATGAATGGAAGTGAAATTATTTTACATTAAGTATGTATACGTAAAAAACAAGCCCCGATGATATAATAACCTGACAGAAACGGGAATAATAAATTTTTAATGCACATCGCCTCTTTAATTTCTTTTTATAAGTAATGAAAAATTTAAACAGAACACCGCTTGATATTTATTTAAATGATATATCAAAATATCCGTTGCTTACAAAAGAGGATGAACAAAAATTTTCATCAAAAATTATTTTTTTTTCACGGAAAATCAGAATACTGGAGAAAAACCTTCGTGCAAAAAACAATGCCGCCCCTGAAATATCTGCCAAGCTGGTCATCTTAAATAAAAAAATGGAGTTCTACCGGAAAAAAATGATTCAGGGTAACTGCCGGCTTGTAGTAAGTATCGCAAAAAAATACCGTAATTCAAGTATGTCTCTTCTCGATATTATCGAAGAAGGCAACATCGGTCTTATTAAGGCGGTAAAACGTTTTGATCCCACCAGAGGATTTCGTTTTTCCACATTTGCGATCTGGTGGATAAAACAAAGTGTAATTAAAGCGCTTAAAGATAAAAGCAAGATTATCCGCGTACCTATTCATATTGACAATGAAGTACGGCAATATAAAAAAGTCTCTGATGAATATGTTAATGCGCATGGAATAGAACCCAGTCTTCTTCAACTCACACAGCTTACGAAAATGGATATTAAAAAACTGCGTTTCATAATAAATGTTCCTAACGATCATGTATCTATGGATAATTATCTGGGAGATTCGAAAAATAATCGTCATAATTATCTTTCCGATACTGAAGATACACTTTCTCCAATTGACGAAATGGTAAACCAGTCACTTACAGATGCGATAAAAAAAGTTTTAAACCAGCTGAAATATAATGAACAACAGGTAATAATACTGCGGTTTGGACTGTTCAATCAAACCCCGCTCACACTGGACGCAATAGGCGAGACGCTTAAAATAACCCGTGAGAGAGTCCGGCAAATCCAGGCCATGGCCTTGAAAAAGCTGAAATCAATCAGTATAGAGAAAAACTTAGAGATATATTTACAATGAGTTCCATTAAAGATATGCACTCTTTTTATCGAAAATTTAAAAGTGAAAATCATGTCATAATTAACTCTATGAGATTCGCTCATAAAAAACCGGTTTTAGTCCCGGTACATACAGAAGATCTCTGTCAATAGGATGTTGCGTGCCGCAAATTAAAGCATATAAAAAAGGTTCAATAATCTATTTTGACGGCGAGTCTAAATCAAACTTCGTATATCTGCTTAAGTCCGGCAGTTGCCTGCGCAATAAATTTTCCCTCGATACATGTACCGAAGAACGATCCCCGCTTATTGTCGGCGAGTTTTTCGGGATAAAGGCCGCCCTTGGTGTTCCCATACGAGACGAAACCATTTCTGTCGAAAACGATACTACCGTATACATTTTTACTCCCGCTGAATTTGATGCGGTTATAAAAAAAAACATATCCATCATATTTAAAATGCTAAAAGCATTTTCAAATGAATTAAGAAAAATTCACAAAGCAATTGAAAACCAGATGGTAAGTGACTCAAAAGATGCGCTTGTCAACAATGACGATAAATTATTTAATATAGGCGCATACTACCTGACAAGAAAAAAATACAGTCAGGCCTTACACGCATATCAGCGTTACATTGAGCATTATCCAAACGGAGCCAAAGCCGGCGAAGCAAAAGACACACTTGAACGGATACGTGATATTATGAGCGGAGCTGTTCAGGAAGATACCGAAAATAGTACGGAGACTGCGGATGCCGCTCCTGAAATAACCGCAAATTCCTTCCTTTTACTTGAGAACGCGCTGTCTTATGAACCCGAACAGATCACCGATCCTCTTACCAAACAATTCAGTATTGTTGCAGACCATTACGGAAAAATGAATTTTTCCGAAGCATTTACGGCCTTTAAAGAACTGGAAAGTCAAACCGAAGGGAAAGTGCTTACCGGAATTATTGCAGAAAAAACTGCCTTGATGAAAGTCCGCCTCTTGTTTTATACCGGCAATCATCCTGAAAGCGTAAACGAAGCAAAAGCATTCATCAAAAAATTCAGTAAATCTGTATTTGTAAATCAGGTCATGACCGTTATTGCGCAGGTCTATCTTTCTGCCGGAAAAAAAGATAATGCCGCGGCAGTTTATAAAAAAATTCTCGACTCAGAAAAAAAGGATCAGGCTTTACTTGATGCGGTAAAAGAAAAAATGAACGAACTTAAAGGCTGATACACCCATGATGATGGCGCAACTGGAAAAGAATTTCGGGAAAACCAAAAAACGCGGAGAAATAATATTCTGCGAATTTGAACCGGGTTCCACAATTTTCTTCATACAGGCAGGTCATGTAAATATTTCCAAAATTATCGGTGATAAGGAAAAGACTCTTGCAATTATCGGCCCGGGAGACATTTTCGGCGAAATGGCAATACTCGAAAGCGCCCCCCGCTCCGCTACTGCGGTCGCCGAGGAAGATGTGCGGCTTCTGGAATTCGATAAAAATAACTTTGCGCAGCTCGTAAATGCGCAGCCTGCGATTGCGGTAAAACTTCTCAAGCTCTTTGCACTCAGAATTCATGATCAGAAACGAAAATATAAAATCATCAGTCTTCCTGACAGCGAGACAAAAATAATGGATGTATTTGTCATGCTTGCCGAAAATAAAAAGCTCGATATTGAAAAAGTCCGTGAGATTGATCTTGAAATAACTATTGAAAATGTTGCAAACTGGGCTGGTATCACTTTCGATGATTGTCAAAAAACATTAAAGACCATGGAGCGTTCCAATAAAATACTTGTTTCTTCCGGATACATCAAAGTGCTGAATCTCTATCAGCTCAGCCGGCATATAAATTCCAAGCGGCAGTATATGGAAAGAGAAAGTGATTAAAGACCCATCGTGTATACTCAATAAAGGCATACTCGATAAATATCATTATTTAAACTCAAAAATTTCCGATCCGCAGGTCATACAGGACCAAAAAAAGTATCTGCAGTATCTCCGTGAACTCAGGGAAATATCACCTGTAGTCGAAGCGCATACCGAGATCACTCAGCTTAAAAAAAGAATTCAGGAAAACAGCAGCTTGCTGCAGGAAACAAATGATGATGAGATTATACGCATGCTGCATGAAGAGAATACAGTCCTGGGGCGGTCAATTTCTGAATGGGAAAAAAAGCTTGAGGGCTATCTGCTTCCGGTGGACAAGGAAGACCGTAAAAACGCAATAATTGAAATACGGGCAGCCACCGGTGGTGATGAAGCAGCTCTTTTCGTTTCCGATTTATTCAAAATGTACAGCAAATTTGCGGAAAACAGGGGAATGGATACTGAGGTCATCAATTTTTCCGAAAACAATATCGGAGGCCTCAAAGAAGTTATATTTATGGCAAAGGGTATGAATGTATACAGATATTTTAAATATGAAACAGGTGTGCATAGAGTGCAGCGTGTGCCGGAGACAGAAAACCAGGGTAGAATTCATACTTCTACAATAACCGTTGCCGTGCTTCCTGAGGTAACAGAAGTCGAAGTTGTTATCGATGAGAAGGATTTAAAAATCGATACGTACCGTTCAAGCGGCGCAGGTGGTCAGCATGTAAATACGACCGACTCTGCAGTGCGCATTTTGCATATCCCTACAGGAACTGTCGTCGCCTGTCAGGATGAAAGATCTCAGATAAAAAACAGAGCAAAGGCAATGAAAGTACTCCGGTCGAGGATTTATTTACACGAGAAAGAAAAACTCGAAACTCAGCGTTCGGAATCGCGGAGACAGCAAATCGGTTCCGGTGATCGTTCTGAACGGATACGGACATACAATTTCCCGCAGTCAAGGGTGACAGATCACCGGATAGGAGTGACACTACACAATCTTCCCGTTTTTCTGGAAGGAGAAATTGAGGAACTGATTGAAGAATTACATAAACGGAGCAATGCAGAAAAACTGGAAAAATACTCCATTGACAAATAAAAAAGGAATTTCCGCCGGCCGGGTCTTTCGTATTCTCAGAAGGTTTTCAAATACACATATCCTCAGTCTGCGTCGGCTGATTGAAGATATAACCGGCATAAACCGGTATCAAATTCAGTTTTCAGAAAAAAAAATCCCGCTGACAGCAATTACACGTATTATATACCGGTATCTGCAGATACTATCCGGCAAACCCTATGCATATGTTGTAAAAAAAAAGGAGTTTATTGATAATTATTTTTTTGTCAATAGCAGAGTATTAATTCCCCGTCCGGAGACCGAAGAACTGATACAAAACATAATCAGCGGAGGCTATATTAATTCTCTTGACAGGATTCTTGATATTGGTACCGGCTGTGGAAACATTGCGGTAACCATCAAGAGCAAATATCCGGGTGCTGAGGTACACGCCTGGGATAAATACAGTAACGTACTCAACATTGCTGAAAAAAATGCCGTACACATTCTGGGGAAAAACCATGGAATTTGTTTTTCGAAAATTGACATTATTGACTTCGCGAAGAATGATGCATCGTGGCCATGCGTGTTTGATGTAATTATCTCAAATCCGCCGTACATCGGTGCCGGCGAGTTTGCCTGTTTAGAAAAATCAGTCAGAAACCATGAACCCCGTACGGCGCTATACGGAGGCGTTCTTGGTATGGATTTCTACATCAGTATAAAAAATGCAGTTCCCCGGCTGTTAAAACACGGCGGAAAGCTGTTTCTTGAAATAGGCCATACGCAGCACACTGCGGTAGCCGGGCTATTTAACTTTTTTGAAAGTAATTGTATAATATTGGATAGTTACTCGAAAAAAAGATTCTTTTTTGGACTGAATTATGCAGGTTACGCTTAATCATTTAAAAAAACTGTTCTCTACCAATGCCGTCAGGGAAGTACAGTTTGATCTTGCCGATCTTAAATCTGCAAATATTTATAATGTCTCATCCGGCGCTATTAATTTCCGCAAACATGTTGATATGGAATATCTGAATGAGTTAGAAAAAAAGCGTGTTGAAAAGGTTTCAGTATGTATAGACAAAAACATTCTCAATCAGCTGCGGACTCTTTTTCCCGATGATTATTCCGGATACCAGTTTGAAGAAGAACCGATAATGATAAAAAAAAGACTGGAGCTGATTAAACGGATGAATCAATACTCCTCAATACAGAGGCAGCTGGTGCTTAAACAGGAAATTATCAAAACCAGCGGAATTAAGCAAAGTATAATGCTCTATGAAGGCACCGTCCTTACCGCTGAAAATATTGATGTCATCATTGCTGCATACGACAGTAGGTATAAGGCGCAGTATTCCTATAACGAGGACGGAATTCTTATTTTTGTTGATGATCCGGTTAAAAATATTATGCTTAAAATTGATATGCTCGCGCTGCTTTCGCAACTTCCTCACCGTATCATGTTCAGTGAAACTCTTGATGATGCAATCTGCATGTTTCAAAACACAAGGCCCCGTATTGTGTTAATGACAAACCTTGAAAAAGCATGGGAAACAAAAGGCATATTCCTTGAATGTATTAAGGCAGATCCTTTTTTTCATTATATTAATTATGACGGTTCTCCTGCAAAAAACCGCGGTGAGGAGATATCCCGGATTAATGCACTTTACCTGGACAATTACGAATCAAAACTCGAAAATTTTTTAGCCAATAAAAACTTATCAAAACCGCCGCTGGAGGGTAAAATTCGTAATCCCCTCATGGACAAAATCGAGTATTTACGAAATAATTATTCAAAAAAAGGCTATTACGAACTTCGATATTACATCTACAGAGTGGGTCAAAAATATAATGTTACCACAATAGAAAATATTATAGATAAAATATGCAGCTAAAAATCAATAATTAAAATAACAACACAGGAAAAACCATGCAACTTAAAGAGTTATTGCAGAAAATCGGCTCAGCGCATGATTCGCTTAAACAGCAGCAACCAGATGAAAAAAAAGAAGAATTATGCCTTTCGTTTATTACATTTTCAATATCCGGAAAAATTTATGCAATTGATATAAATAATGCGAACGAAATTATTAAAATAGATAAAATTTCACTCGTTCCGAATGCGCCGCAATACATCAGCGGCGTAACCAATCTGCGTGGTGATATAATACCGATTCTTGATTTAAAGGAAAAATTTATTTATATTCAGAATTCTGGTGGATCTTCAGAAAAAACCGGAACAAAATCCGGTCCGCGGAAATCTATCAAAGGTAAAATAGCGATTGTGGTTAAGTCACAGGAAACCAGTTTCGGACTTCTCATTGACGAAATCCTGAAAACCGTATCTGTTCCAGTTTCAAAAATATCCCTGAATCCTGTTCTGATAAATACACTCGGAAGCGAATATATCAGCGGACTTGTTAAAAGAGGTGAAAACGATCAGGAACTGCTGATGATTTTGAATATAGATCGTCTGGCAGAGGGTTAACCTTTTTAACATCACAGGGGGCATGGCCGGAAATACTATGCGCTCACTAGTTTATAAAAAATGCTTTTTGCCGCGCAGGATTACCGCACGGGTTGTTAAAAATGTCTAAAAAAAAAAGTACTGCGTATTTTAAAATAATTGACAGGTATATTTTAAATGAGACCATCGGTCCATTTCTGATAGGAACCGGATTTTTTACCTTTATCTTTGTCATACAGAAAATCAGAGATCTTGTAAAATTATCAATAGAAAAGGCAATACCCATATATGTTACCGCGCAGTTATTCCTGTATATGCTCCCGTTTACTGCGGCAATTACAATTCCCATGGGGGTGCTCTTCGGAATTCTGCTCGCTTTTGGAAGGCTTTCTTCTCATTCAGAAATTATTGCAATGCGGGCCAACGGCATATCTATTTACCGAACATTTTTACCCGCAGGCCTTTTTGGTATTATAATTTCCGCCGGCTTATTTATTTTCATTAACTATGTCGTGCCTGAGACGAATCTCCGGTACCGTATTCTATACAGAAGCGTAATGTACTCAAATCCCGGTATTTTTCTTGAAGATAGGGTATTTACTGACCTGCCGAATACTCAAAAAAAAATTTCTTCACTGTCGGTGAGTGAAGACGGCAATGAAATGGATTCTGTTTTTATCTATGAGCTGGAAAACAACAAAATAAAAATAACCTATGCAAAAAAAGGCATGTGGTCCAATAACAATGTTAATTCCCCCCTCATTTCCCTGCACCTTAAAAACGGACGCAGTTTTGAAATCGGCCTGAATGATTTTAAAGAAATTCAAAATCTTGAATTCGGGGAGATCGAAATGAATATAATCAACACAATCAGGAGTACTGATGCGGAAATTGTTCCCGGTCCCCGTGAAAGCTCCGTATGGACTATCGCCCGGCAGATTAAAGAAAAGAAAGATACTCACAAGTATGTATCATCCAAACTGTATGTTGAACTGCATAAAAAAATAACCATACCGGTTGCGTGTCTTGCGTTTGTCATTATCGGCATGCCTCTTGCGGTTAGTTTTAACCGGAGCGGAAGAGGTATCGGATTTGTTTCCGCTATTATAATAATTTTTGTCTATTATCTTTTTATGGTTCTGGGAGAAACACTCGGTAATAAAGATATGATCTCGCCTCATTTCAGCATGTGGATACCTAATTTTGTTCTGTTTGTAATTGGAATATTTTTATTTATTCAGAAAACCAAAGAATGATAAAGTTTTTTTTATATTTTTTTTTCGTCTCAGCAGCAATGCTGAACTTTGTCCTGCCTCAGGGAATTCTCGGCAATATCTATAAAACATTATCCACCGAAGATGAAAAAATAATATTATATGCAGAATTTAATTCCAATTTTATTCACCTTACAAATACTGCGGTAATATCAAATGTTTATTTTACCAATACATACATCTCAAATGAACAAATCATCTCGATCATCGAATCCGATAATAATTTTTTTAATGACCGGAAGAAATACTGTGAATTCCTCAATACTGCCGCTGAACTTACATTATACTGGAACTACCGGAATGAAAAAAGAACGGACGCATACTTATATTGGCAAAAAATTATTGAAATTGATTTATCCGGACTCTCAATGTATGGACAGCCGCATTATTCAAATTATCAATCCGATGCCGCGCTAAAAACGCTGCATACCGCCTTTGAAATGGACTATTTTTCATTTATCACAGCCGGAACCGGTTCCCGCATTAGTAATACAAATTTTATAAATAATTATCAGGAGTATGTCCGGTACTACGAAAGAGGATTACGGTACGGCCCTTCGTTTGCAATAAATATTGCCGTATATTTTCTTGAAAAAGACGACTGGCAAAAGGCTTTTGCCGTGTTAAATAACGATAACCTGCACACGTATTACTTTCTCTACGATAGAATATTGCATGCAAAAATGTCGGCCATAACCAATAATTTTACATTATTCACTGAAATGAAAAACTATATACATAACGCACTCTCCCGTTCAGAATTAAGATATGAACTCTCCGATAGTTATTATAATTATGCAACTGAGATGCTCGCCGAAAGAGATATATCCGGCAATCTCCATTACAAATACAGGGATATTAAAACCGACGATTCGTCAAAGATTGAAAAAGCAATAGAATATTACCTGAAATCACTGGAAATTAAACAAACATATGAAATTTTTTTTAACCTTGGCCTTTTATATGAAAAATCCGGACAATATTTTAAAGCGCTTTTTTATCTCCAGGAAGCATTAAAAAAAAAAACTACTTACGATGTTCTTATCAGCCTTGGTTTAACCGAGCTCAGAGTAAAAAACTATTCCGGGGCGTATGCATACTTTTATGAAGCATTAATCATTTCTGAAATGACGGAGACAAAAGACAGTATGCTCTATAATAATCTTGCAATATGTTCACAATATAATAAAGACATAGAAATAAAAAATAAAGCATTATATTATATAGACCGGGCAATAGAAATTGACAATCGGAATTTTAATTTTCTCATTACCAGAGCTGAAATTCTGAAGATGCGCGGCGATGAAAAACAATATCAAATTCATCTTAAGGAATCAGTTAAAAAACTCGAATTTATCGAAAAAGACGGATACGAACATTATCTTAATGTTTTTAATGTAACCGAAACCAACGACATGCCGGTTCTTATTCAGAATAAAATCACCGAAATAAACGAATGGATCGGAGAAACGCAGGAATAATTTCAATGAAAATGTATGTATGTATTCTGTTTTGTTCAGCAGCCGTTTTCCTGGCCGGTGAGAGCAAATTTTCTCCGGAGTATGAGCTTCTTATCAGTGAGGCCAATAATTATTATGACAGCGGCAATTATGAAGAAGCCGTTGTTCTGTTTCAAAAGGCTGCTTCTCTTTTTCCATCCGCATCCGATGCCTATTTGCAAATAGGCAATGTGCATCTTACACAAAAACTGTATTCCATCGCCCTGAATTTTTTTTTAAAAGCGCTTGAAGCAAAAGATGGTTTTATTCTGGCTGAAAGCAGGATTGAATTACTTGTGAATATGGCAATAACATATCATCATCTCAGTCTTTACAACGACGAAATCGCCTACTTACAAAAAATTATAAATTCTCTTTCCGGGTATGAGAATAGTTTCAATACAGAGATAGCAGGATGGACTCATTTTGCGCTTGGGCTTAATTATCTCAAACAGAAAGAATATGCGCATAGTATAGATAATTTTTTAAAATCAATTCAGTTTAATTACTGGAATAAATCCTGTTACATGTATATTGCACATTTTTATTTTTCTCATAATCGGGATGAAATTGACCTGATCCACCAAAAAAGATCTGAAAAAATAAAAACAAAAAGTCCCGATGTAAAAGAAAGATACTTTAATTATTATTTTACAAAATTTGAACAGACAACAGAAAAAGATTCCAATGAAAAGTTGTTCTTAAAAGACAGCAAACGAGCCGGGTTAATTAACGAAATGCGTGTCTATAAATCAGGCCTGACTAACGGTAATTGATAATAAAAATTTATCAGGAATACAAAATGCCTCATCCAAACGAAAAAAATATTGAAATTCAGCTCAGTGAAGAAACTGCCCATGGTATTTATGCAAACCTGGCCATTATCAATCATACCGACGCAGAATTTGTACTTGATTTTATTTACCTTCAGCCGAATGCTCCGAAGGGGAAAGTGCGCTCAAGAGTAATTCTTACGCCCGAGCATTTAAAACGTTTTGTGCATGCACTTTCTGAAAACATCGTAAAGTTCGAACAAAAGTACGGAGAGATTACATTCAGAAGTCAGAATATTGCTTCTGAGTATTCGATAGCCGAAAAAAAAGATCAACATTAAGGAGATGATACACAATGTTTGAAAAAACTCTTGTCTATGCAGATAAATCAATCCGCTTTCTTGACCAAAGTCAATTACCGAATAAAAAAATTTTACTCGTATTTACCGACTATAAAAAGCTCATCACGGCGATAAAAAAACTACAAATCCGGGGCGCTCCGGCTATCGGCATAAGCGGCGCATACGGAATGGTTATAGCTGCCTGGCATTCGGTACGGCAGACAACGATTGATGGATTTAAACACGCATTACTTGCGGTTTCAGAACAGATCGCCGGCGCACGGCCGACTGCGGTTAATCTGTCATGGGCTGTAGCAAAAATGCGTAATGTGATTATTGATTACAGGGATTCTTCAGTTGACGGACTGCGTATGCAGCTCGAAAATATGGCTGCTGAAATAATGATTGAAGATATCCGCATTGGCCAGCAGTTGGGAGCATACGGAAGTAAAATAATCAAACGGAATTATGGCGTACTCACACACTGTAATGCCGGAGGTCTCGCAACGGGTGGAATGGGTTCAGCGTTATCACTGATGTATTATGCATGGAATAAAAAAATAAATTTTACCGTGTATGTAGATGAAACCCGTCCGCTTCTTCAGGGTGCCCGTTTAACCACATATGAACTGAAGAACTGGAAAATTCCTCATATGCTGATTTGCGATAACATGGCTGCTTCGCTTATGAAAGCAGGAAAAATACACTGCGTGATTGTCGGCGCTGACAGAATTGCATCAAACGGAGACGCAGCCAATAAAATAGGCACTTACGGAGCGGCCGTTGCTGCCAAATTTCATAATATTCCCTTTTTTGTCGCTGCACCTTATTCAACCTTCGATCTGCACATTCAATCCGGAGCGCAAATTCCGATAGAGGAAAGAGATTCTAAAGAAATCACACATTTCAGAGGGTTGCAAATTGCGCCGAATGGTACAAAGGTATTTAATCCCGCATTTGATGTTGTTCCCGCCGGACTGATTACCGGACTTATTACTGAGAAGGGCATTATCTATAAACCGAATAAACAGAAAATTTTAAAAATATTCAAATCATTAGCAGTATGATAACTTTTGTCAAACCTACCATTTCACGAAAAGACCTGATGCAGGTGCTTGAGTGCATGCTTTCGGAAAAATTTGCTTCCGGAGAACTATGCGCGCGGTTCGAAAAAAAATTATGTGAATATACAGGCGGCAAATATTTTTCGGCAGTAAGTTCAGTATCAGCTGCCGTCTATCTCATATTGAAATGTATAAAAATTTCTCCCGGTGATGAAATCATTATTTCGGCTCTGACCGACATCAGGGTTTTGGAAATAATTAATTGTTTTAAAGCAGTTCCGGTAGTTGCAGATACGCTGCCGCAGTCATTTCAAATCGATCCGGAAAAAATTAAAACTGTGGTTACTGATAAAACCAAAGCAGTTATTATTGGCCATACACTTGGCTATCCCGCAGATATACCCCAATTTCTTCTTGAAAATAATGAACTTCTGAAAAATCACAATATTGCAGTAATTGAAGACTGCTGTCATTCCCTTGGTTCCGTTCTTAATGGGCAGCATACCGGCACCGCAGGCGATTTTGCTTTCTTTTCCTTTGATTCCGACTCAACTATTACTACAGAAACCGGTGGCGCAGTTCTGTGTAAAAACCGGTCTGATCATCTTCAGATTAAAAACTTTTATACGATTGATGATATTCTCAGTTCTTCCGGCCGGATACATATGAAATTATCAGACATTCAGGCGGCAATGGGATTATCCGAAATATCGCTGATTGCAAAATTTCTTCAAAGACGGCGGGAAATAGGGGATTTTTATGCTCAGGCCGCAGGAAGGGGTAAACATATTTTTCTGACACCTCAGCCTCCCGCCGAATATAACTATTACCGCTTCCCGTTAATAATTAATTCTTCTGTAAAAATGGTTACTGAACTCTTCAAAAAGTATAAAATTGAAATAATAAGTCCTATTAAAATGACCGCGTATGAATATCTGCATTTGCCGCTCAGCGAAGACTGTAATGCCCGGAACACTGCGATTAAAACCATTTGCATTCCCCTGTATCCTACCTTGAAGAAAAATCAAATCGAGCAAATCGGTAAACTGATAGCTAACATTCCCTGAGGATATATATTGAAACTGATAGTATTCTTTTTACTCTCTCTCATCATTATGTTTTCGGATGTACATTGCCGCGAAATCGACAAAAAAAAGACAACTTCAAATATTTTTAAACTTTCCGTTATGACCGTACTGCCGGTTTTCGCATTATCTCTTAAATCTGTTATGCCTCATTACGGCCGTGAGATTGTTATATCAGTTGCCATCGCGGAAATTCCGGCAATTATCGGATGGCCGGTCTTTTTAAGGGAAATCCGCAGGTCTTTAAAAGAACGGTAAAAGTCCGGAGCTGAATGCAGAATAAGGAGCAGGTATGAAAATCGGAGAACTTTTAGTAGCGGATAAAATAATAACCGAAGAACAGCTTCAAAAAGCTCTGGAAATGCAAAACAATACTTATACGGGAAAAAAAATCGGTGAAATTCTTATCTTGTGCGGCTATTTAAAAATTGATGTGCTTATTAAATATATCGATAAACAGCTTAATGATTTATAATCAATTATGGCTGATGAACTTTGTCCCGAATCTCTGATAAAAATTTTTTATAAATTTCCGCTTTCGGTTATTCCTATCGTTAATGAAATTGAAATTAAGGGTTTCATCTCAAAAGAAAAGACTCTTCGTCAGGCAAATGCAAGTAATTTTTTTTCCCTTGACTTCGCCAATTGCATCAGATTAGTTCTTGAATATAACTCAGAAGAAATTCTCTTTCAGGAAATTGATAATCTGGCCCTCGAAAAAATACCTGTTGTTGATTCGCAGAAATTCACATTAAAAATAATTACCGGAGTTCAGTTTTTTTCTCAGTACAGACCGGTTGATGAAATTATCCAGTCTGACTTTAAGGATATTATCGACAGTCTTGATTTACCGGTGTTTATTTTTAATACAAAAAATATTCTGATTTATAAAAACAAAGCGGTCAGGAAGCTCAAAAGTTCATTCAGTAACTCAAGCGGAAACAAAAGGAGTGACATTATGGAATTTTTTCCCTCAGAATTTTTTAATTATCTGGAGGCGCCAAAGGCATCGGGCATGTATACAATGAAGTCAGGGGAATTTCATTACAAATACCGTGTGCAGCAGATTGAATTTAAAAGAGGTTTATTAAATTGCGTTTATTTTATTTCTGCGAGCGATAATAGTATTTAATTTCCACTAATTTTTGTATAGGCTATGTAAATGATTAATAAATCCGTTCAATTGAGGCAGACTTTTACTGGTTGTCTTTTTATACAGACAGCGTGGAAGAGTTTTGTACTCAGCAACTCTGTCGGACGTTTGCCTATGGTCTTTTTTCTATAGGCGACGTGGAAGGGTTTCGCAATGGCAATTCAGGCGGACGTTTGCCGCCGCCCTCCTGGCGACGGTCTGCACTCAGCAAAAACACAAAAAATTGCATCCTGCATTTTTTGTGTTTTTGATGCCGCTCTGAATTACCGATTGCCAAACCCTCCCACTTAGCTATAGGAAACAACACTACAAATAGAAAGCCGCCGCTCTGAATTAGCCGTTGCGAAATCCTCCCACTTGGCTATAGAAAATAACACTACTACTAAAAGAGCTATTTGAATTAACGGATTGATACTCCCCCCGCCTATAAAAAAATAGTGTAAATTTAAGTCTAAGCCTTGGACATGAATGAACACAAATAAATAGTCGGCTGCTGACCGCTGTACTCTGAACTATGACACCAGTTTTTCTGGTCTCTTATTGTTTATTCGATAAACTTTTTAAATGAATTTATTCGGATGTCGTAGAATAAAGAATCAATCTAAGAGCAGAGCAGGGTATCTTCCCGTCCCGGGCCGGTTGACACAATTCCTACCGGACAGCCTGTATATTCCTGGATAAAATCAAGATATTTTTTTGCGGTATCAGGAAGTTTTTTATAATCTGTGATACCGGCAATAGGACTCTCCCATCCGTCAAATTCCATGTAGACCGGATCTGCATTGGTAAAATCTTCGATTGAAGATGGAAATTCTGATGTTTCCTTTCCTTTGATTTTGTATGCCCTGCAAAAATAGATTTTTTTATACTGATCAAAAATGTCGATTTTAGTAAGCGCGATTTGTGTAAGGCTGTTAATAATTACCGCGTATTTTGCCTGCACACCGTCAAACCATCCGCAATTCCGGGGACGGCCGGTTGTCGCGCCGTATTCACCGCCTGCCTCACGTAAAACTTTCATATTGTTTTCTTCAAGCGCAGTGGGCAGTCTGCCTCCGCCAACCCGTGTAATATAGGCCTTAAAAACTCCGATAATATTGGAAAAGTTTTTGAGTCCGACGCCGCTTCCGGTAACGGCGCCGCCGCACGTTGTGTTTGATGAAGTAACGTACGGATAACTGCCGAAATCAATATCGAGACCAGCACCCTGGGCTCCTTCCATCAGAACTGATTTATTCTGCCTGATAGAAGTATTCAAAAAATATGGTGTGTGTATTGCGTATTTTTTTAAAGGTTCAAAAAGTTTTAAAATCGTTTCGCAGACAACAGATGGCTCGGGTATGGATTGACCGGAGTAGGCGTTCTGGAATAAGACTTTTTTTTCATAAATACTTTCTTTGATTTTCTCTTCAAGTTTATCAGGATTTAATAAGTCAGCTATCCGTATTCCGCAGCGCAGGAATTTGTCTGTGTACGCAGGGCCTATACCGCGGTGAGTGGTACCGATTTTATTAGAGCTTTTATTTTCCCGAGCCTTATCGAGAAGAATATGGTATGGTAAAACGACATGCGCTAATGTACTAATTTTTAACCGGTCTGAAAACGAAATATTCTGGCTTTCCAGATATTTGATTTCATCAGTTAACGATGACAGATCAATGACCAGACCGTTACCGAGGACACAGATTTTGCCGGGATATAAAATTCCGGAAGGTATGAGGTGAAAGACAAATTTTTTACCTCCGGCTACAACGGTGTGTCCGGCATTCGCGCCGCCCTGAAAGCGGCAGATAATGTCGTAGTCTTTGGATAGAAAATCAATAATTTTTGCTTTTCCTTCATCACCCCACTGTCCGCCAAGTACTATATCACAACTCATATCGTATCCTTTATTTATTTGTTTCGTCAATTACAACAGGGCAAAAGCACACTTTTTGGTTTATCAAAAAAGTGTGCTTTTGAACCATTAGGAATTCTTATGACAGAGGTAAACACCCCTGAAACTATAGGTTTGCGTCAGCCCTGTCTATTATAACACTGAACCTGAAACTAATCAACATGAATTTTATTCCTAATTAATTAAAAAAATTTCTGATTAGTGTCATGCTTCAGTTAAAGAAATTTAATAAAAGTTGGCCGCGGTTTGGGTATGCATGATTACTTTAAAGCACTTTTGAACTGACCAGCAGCCTGAAGTTGAATGGTTCTGTCCCTATTCTGTGTGATTCAAAAGTCGCCGGGCCGCAACTGCCGGTTCCGATACCGCATTGTTTGTAATCAGTGTTAAGTGTTAAAAAATCACGACGTACAATTTCATGCGGATGTCGGGCATTTTCGTAATCAGCAATAGTACTTTGATGAATTGTAAAATTGAATAAAGGATCGCCCTTTACTTCCAGTCCGATTCCTCTGTCGTCAGAAAAATTTGCCCAGCGTGTTTCTTCATGATTGCCGTTTTCTTGGGGGAAAAGATAAGGTGTTTCTAATTGGTTAACTTCAGCCTTCCATAAACCAAGCCTGGCTGATTCTTTAGAATCTGAATATGATTCGTGAGGACCTCTGCCGTACCATTTTACTTTATTCATCGCAAGCGGCAGTTTCCAGACCAAACCAATTCGGGGAATATGAACAGGCACATCTTGCGGGTAACCGTCGACTATAATGCATATACCTTGATGACTCAGTTCATAAATCATTTCGGTCATAATTCCCCATTTGAGAACAGGCGGAGCTTGACGGGCAATAATCCGGACAATAACTTTATCTGTTAATTTTTTTACCGTCAGGGAATAGGTCTGTTGACTTATTTGAGACATTCCCGCATTTTTCCAGGCGCTGTAAAAAGTATCTTGTGTGCGCCAATGACCATCATTGTCAATCGCCGCTCTGTGAAAGCATAATTGAGGACCGCTGACAATAAGAGATGTTCCGTTGCTTTTCCAGTCGATAAGTTTTCCGAAAATACGGTTAAACTGCCACTCCATGCTGCCGATTACGACTTTTACTCTGTCGGTTGTTTCGTATACTTGCGCCGGTGTCCTTGCAGCAGCCGTAGTCTTTATTTTTATATCCGAAATAATAAGCTGACTAAAAGCAATTTCATGCCCGGCTTTTGCCCAGTTGAGATCGTGAGCAAGACAAAAATGTAAAGTCATTACCATTTCACCTGTGATTTCGGGTAAATCATTAAGAAAATCAAAAGTAATTTCACTCTGTTCTTTTGCCGCAAGTTCGGGCAGGTTTACAATGCCTGAAGATACATACATACCATCACAATCAACGCGCCAGTTACAAATCAAGTGAGATAAGTCAGTAAAATCATATTTATTTTTTATATAAAATTTTCCATCAGCCATTTTTTTTACTTCGACAGGTTCCTGAACTTTTTTCCATTCATAATAACCGGGGCTGGGTGTGCGGTCAGGAAAAACCAATCCATCAGCTACAAAATTACCATCGTGTACTTCTTCACCAAAATCACCTCCATACGCATAGAAGAATTTTTCGCAAGAGCCTTCGGGATTTGTATTATCCGGCAGCGGCGTCCGGATGCCGTGGTCTGCCCATTCCCAGACAAAGCCACCCTGAGCGTTTGGTGTATTTTCAAAGACATCCCAGTATTCCCGTAACCCGCCGGGACCATTCCCCATAGCGTGTGCATATTCGCACAATACCAGGGGTTTGTCTTTATTAAGTGCTGCTATTTTTTCCCACTCCATCGGTGAAGTGTACATGTGTGATAAAATATCTGCACACTTAAATGCGAGCGCAGCATCACCCGTTTCAGAATTTCGCGGGCCGTCCGCACCGAGCAAGGCGGTAGCCCGCTCATAATGAATTGGGCGGCCCGGATCTTTTTTCCGTGCCCATTCACTCATTGCCATATGATTATCGCCGAAGCCGGATTCGTTGCCAAGTGACCAGATGATGATTGAAGGGTGATTTTTATGTGTCTCAACCATCCCGCACATACGGTCTACAAACGCTTCTTTCCATTCCGGCCAATGACAGGGGTTTTCTCCGGTGATATAGCCAAACCCATGGCTTTCGAGATCGGCTTCACACATAACCCAGATGCCATGCTCATCGCATAAATTGTAAAACCGGCTGTCAGACGGATAATGACTGGTGCGGACAGCGTTGCCGTTGCCTTCCTTGATTCGGATAATATCCTGACGGTAGTCTTCCTCAGTTAATGCCCGGCCCCGAACAGGATTTGTATCATGATGATTAACACCCCTGAACATTAATGATTTACCATTTACCTTCAACAGACCGTCTTCAATAGTTACATGACGAAAACCTATGGACAGTGCATGATAAATTTTATTTTTCCCCTCTAAGATGATAAGCAAACGGTAAAGGAACGGGTTTTCAGCAGTCCATGGAATGATATTATTTATTTTCATTATGCCGCTGTATCCGGCGGGTTTTCCGCTCATTAACGGCTCTGTTTTCAAAGTTATCGAATTCACTTCTTTATTATTTTTATCATAAAGAACTGCCCGTATTGCAGAAGAAACATTGTTATTATATGCGAGAACTTTGCCATTTATATCCAAGGACCACATGTCGTATGATGTATCCGGGATTGTGCGAACAAAAATATCATATAGTTCAATATCATCGACTGAGATTAATAATACATCACGGAATATTCCGGAGAGCCACCACATATCCTGATCTTCGATATACGTTCCATCTGACCACTTCATCACTTGTACTGCGATCAGGTTATCGCCTTCTTTAATGTTTTCTGAAATATCAAATTCCGCAGGCATGCGGCTCCCTTTGGAAAAGCCGATTTCTGCTCCATTAATCCAGAATTTAAATGCAGAATCAACTCCCTCAAAACGGACGATTGTTCTTTTACCAATCCACTTGTTATCCAAAGTAAAATTCCGTCTATAAAGACCTGTTGGATTTTCATCCGGAACGAAGGGCGGATTTACAGGAAACGGATACTTAATGTTGGTATAATGCGGCGTACCATATCCATGCAGCTGCCAGTGAGCTGGTACCGGGAGTTTAGCCCATTGATCATTTTTCAGCAATAAAAAGTCATTTTTAAAAAAATCATCAGGAACCATTAAAGGAGAGTTTACCAACTTGAAATCCCACATGCCGCATAGATTTAATACAGATTCATATTCTGAATGAATTTTATTATTCAGTGCAACGGTCAAATCTGCAGTAGGCGGACAAAATGCTCTGGCATCCCGCCGGTTCCGGTGTAGTAGTTCAGGATTTTCCCAGTCGTATACCGGCCGCGTTTTTTTAAATTGTGAATTCATTGGTTGTACCTCAAAATAATATGTGGTTATATTAGTCTATTATTATCCAAAAATCAATCTATTTTTCAGAAATATTTTATCTTATTAGGAAATAAATAGAAATAATTTTCTTAATATGATATACTGTTAAATTTTTTTTAATGTGATTATACTCAATAATTTAGAAGAATCAATGAGGGTAATACCCACATGGTCAATTATCCGGCAGCCGGTTTTTAATGCGCTTTTAAAAAATAAAAATATTCATAGTCACCCTCACTGGGAAATTGGTTGTGTGTTATCAGGTAAGGCAGAGATTGAACTGGAAACAGAGACGAAATCAGCAAAAACCGGTGAATGTTTCGTTTTATCCCCGGGAATTCCCCATACTGACAAAAGAACAACTTCGCCAACGCCGATAATTGCTTATCTGGGTCTTGAAATTACATCTATACCAGGCTGTGGAATTGGTTATACGGCTTTTAGTGAAAATGTCAATTGCAGTTTCCGCTCAATCTTTTCTTCAATAGCTACTGAAATGTCTCAGAAAAAAGAAAACTGGCAGGAAGTCCTTAATTCTGAAATAAAAAAATTACTCATTTATCTTGATAGACAACATAGAAGAGAGGAGGTTACAGGTGAATCTATCAGAACTGCTTTTTATCGGGAAATGGTTGAAAAATGGCAGCAGTGGGCAAAAGAAACTTGTTTCGATCCTGATTTCCGAATTGCACCAAATGGAACAGTTGGAACTATCTCAATCCGTCATTTTCAAACGATATTCCGCCGTCAAACCGGAATACCTTGTAAAGTCTGGGTAGATCATCTGCGTATTGAACGGGCAAGTGAATTACTCATTTCCCGTGAACGTGCTATCAGCCAAATTGCGGCTGCATGCGGGTATAAAAATGTGTATCATTTCAGCAAACGTTTCAAAGCAAAAACTGGTATTTCGCCTGCCAGGTACCGCCTTACAATAAAAATATAAATTTTTTTAATAAAGAATGTGATGTATTTTCGACTACTCTGAGTTAATTACCCCATTACTGAGGAGAAACCTGCGGTCGCAGCGCTGAGCGAGAGTTTTTGAATGTGTAACCAAAATCATTGCGCAATGTTCACTTCGCACTATTGATATAAGAAGATTAAAAACAGCAGCGCTGTTTTTTTCGTCGAGATTACCCGTGGGTTCGTCTGCTAGGATGATGTTCGGTTTGTTAATTAAGGCTCTCGCAATCGCAATACGCTGCATTTCTCCGCCGGACAGCTCGCCGATGTAGTGGTTTTTTCTGGATAAGAGACCAACCCGGTCAAGAAGTTCTTCGGCCCTGGTGCGGATGGACTTGATTTTATTTGAAAAAACCGGCGCGTATACTAATGCGGGAAGAATAATGTTTTCAAGCGCAGTGAATTCGGGAAGTAAATTATGAGTCTGAAATATGAAGCCGACAGAACAGTTCCTGAGTATGGCAAGTTCTGATTCACTTCTTCCGCAGATATTTTCATTATTCAGAAAAATATTTCCTGATGTCAGATGATCTAATCCGCATATTACATTTAATAACGTGGATTTACCGCAGCCGGATTCTCCGCTTACTGCGCACACCGTATTTGGCAAGACCGTAAAATTAACGCCATCAAGCACTTTCAGCACTCCCGCAGGAGTCTGATAATATTTAATAACATTTTCGCAGGCTATTGAGTTATTATTCATAACGGAGCACTTCAATAGGTTTAAGACCGGACGCTTTTTTTGCCGGCACTACACCCGCAACAAGAGACAAACACACTGCGGCTGCAAGGATTATTATTACACGTTGTAAATTCATATCGACGGGTATTGTGTCAAGATAGTACACGCCTTCGGGAAAAAATGCAAATGTATCCGGCTTTGCTTTCAAGGGAAGTGTAAAAACAGAAATGATTTGGAATTGTAGAAAGTAAAGAAAATTGATTATACTTTCGATAAATGACAGGACGCGTTTGATATTGGCTGAAAAAAATACCCCGCATACCGCGCCGGGGAAAGCTCCGGCAAGCGTTGTCACCAGTCCTTCTGTAAGAAAAATTCTGATTATATGTCCCGGTGTCAGTCCCAGTGTTTTTAATATTCCGATGTCTCTTTTTTTTTCAAGTACGAGCATTATTTGCGATGCGGTTACACTGAATATGGAAACAATCAGAATAAATATCACGACTATCCAGAGCAGGATTCTTTCTGTAAGCAGTGCTTTGAATATGTTGTAGTTAAGGTCCTTCCAGCTGTAAATACTGTATTCATTGTTGAATTTAAACCGGAGTGTGTTTGCAAAATTATCCGCTTCCCAGATATTTTTGATTTTTACCCCTAGGCTTTGAACTGTATCGGAGTACTCAAGAGCCTGCTGCAGTGTTCCAAGCGGTACATAAAGAAACCCTCTGTCATGTTCGTAATATCCGGATGAAAAAATTCCATCGGCCTGGAATTTAAGGACTTTTGGCCTGGTGTTGAATAAATCAAGTGACGAAGCTGAGATTACTTCAATCCGGTCGCCAATTGAAATAAAATAATTTTTTGCAATTTCATTGCCTATGAGGGCGGAATACTTACTTTCCATAGTATTTGTGCCGTGTAAAAATTTTACGGTGTGGGAAAGGTCAGGATCGTAGGTGAATATCTCAGGCTCAACACCCCTGATCATAATGGGCTTATATTCATCGTATAGCCGGATCAGCCCCTGACTCTCTATTACCGGCGCGACACTGACAGTGTCAGGATATTGTTTTATTATTTGAGAGACTGATGCATAATTACTGATGCCTTTATTGCCGACCGGGTAAATCACTATATGATGCTGGAGAGAGAGTATTTTTTTCTGCATATCTTTCTGGAAACCGCTTAATACCGCCATAACAATGACGGGAACCATTACACCAAGAAAGACACCGGCGGCGGCAATAAGATTAGCGAAGGAGATCAGTCCTTTTTTTCTGCCTTTTGACAGCAAATACCGAAAAGCAATGAATATTTCAAGTCTCATTTCTAGAAAAACACACCTGATGTATTATACTCTATTTTCGCCAAAAAGGAGTGAAAATTTATTATGATAAAATTGAAATTTGACATAAAAACCGCTTGAATTTATAATGAAGCAAATGTAAAAATTGAAATTTTTGAGTTGTGAGTACAAGGAGTTCTTATGAAATATATTTTGTTACTTTCGATCATGATCGCAGCCGGTTTTTCCGCGATAGAAAACAAAACAGCACAGTCAACCGACAGTCTATGCAGCGTAGATTATCTGCTTATTTCGAATGAACATCACCCCGCGGGCGCAGTCATCATAAAATCAATTGTTTTCAAAGATACGGCATTCACTCTTTCCATAGAAGGCGCTGATACTGATGAAAAATATATTGAAGCCTACCTGAAATCCCAGGGTAACGACTGCGTGTTCACCGATACTTCCGGTATTACCTTAGGTCAGGCCGGAACGGACAGCTTCTGCCGGCTGGTTTTTTATATTGCAGAACAAACCGTGAAAGATTCGCGTAAAAAATCTGCCAATTAAAGGGTAAGTACATTCCTGGCTTTAAATCACTCCCGAAAGCAAGAGTCGTGTTTTCTCTATCTGAATCTCGCGGGAAGAAATCCTCCCGCTGAGGCGCTGAGGCGCAGAGAAAACAACGTAGATGGTCGAGTTGCGTACAGATACTTCGGTTAGTGGGTAGTAAATTACATGCCGGTTTTGTAATAATTTTTTTTGTTTAAACAAGGCAGCGATTTCGTCTGACCAAAACTCCCGCAGGCAAGAGGCGTTTATCACCCCCTCGTGGGGTGCGATTTTGTTTAGCACTTCGTGTGCATGAGGCGCTCGCTTATCACCCCCTCGTGGGGTGCGAGCTTGTTTGGCACTTCGTGTGCATGAGGCGCATTCCCTTTCCCTCTCCGCGCCTCTGCGCCTCAGCGGGAGTCTCTCCTTTTCCGTGTGACCCAAGAAAACAGATGTATCATTTCCGCGAAGGGAGCATATGGTACCGGCGTGTAAACTTTACTTTATTCCGCATGACTATTGCACAGATCATTGATGTTATTGCCGTACTGCCGAGAATTGCACCGGTAAGCATATATGGTTCATAACCGGTTATCACAAACATCAGTGAAGTATATCCTACCACGCCCGCCAGACTTCCAAAAAGCACTCTCTGTTTCTTGTAAGAGTGGTACGTGGTATAATCTCTCATGGTTATTCCGATATTCGCGGCTTCCCGGATATGTCCGGCTCTATAGTTTTTATCAAGGATTATTTCTTTATCGCGTTCCGACACCAAAAAAGTGTATCTGCTGATGGAATAATAACAGATTGCTTGATTGTTGCGCAGCATATTATTTTCATAAAGCGGATTATCCTTAAAAACTGTTCCACCGGGTTTTACGGTGTCAGCTACGGGAGTTTTAATATTTCCCGCCGGCTTTGTTATCTTTGCCAGGGTGAAAGCTATATATACCGAGCTCTTATCTTCAGTCAGTTCATTGTCCGGCAAAAGATACACTGTGTCAGGACCAGAAAACCCGGTGATTGATGCGCCGCTGTGAACCGCAGCCGCAATCAGCTTATTCTGATTTTCAATGTTTGTTTCACTACGGGGGATTTTCGCGATCGAAACCCGGTCGCCGGACTTCAGCATTGTATTGTCGCCATCAGCCGCGATACTCCCCCCGCTCAATCTAATAATCCCGCGGTATTTGAAAACCGGAGTTGATACAACCTCGCGTGGTGCGTCTGCCTTTTTATATTTTTGAAGAAGTGACAGCCCGTATACAACCAGCTGAACGCCGGGGGGTGATGGGATCGGGTCAGCCGGCTCACAGTGAATTTCATCAATTCCGTTAGTTTTCACTACTATACAGTCACCGATTTTATACACATTCGGCAATTCGGAAAGCTGCCGCAGAATTGTTTCAGCCGGAATAGTACGAATATCCAGAAGAAACACAGCAAGAAAATCATTCTCCAGGATGCCGCTGTTATTTCCCTTGACCACAAGCACACCGGAAGCTTCTTTCCGGATAACAGAACCCGCGTAACGTACACGTACCCTGCCGCTGTTGCTGATGGCCGCTGTTATCTGACTAAGCGGAATTTCTCCATGTACGAATGCGGCACATGACAATATGAATAAAAAAATTGCCCTATTAAAAAGCAGCACCGATACCTCCGTTAAAAAATAAATGAGTACCGAGCAGGAGTGTTTCGACAGTCATGAATATTGGTTTTGCCTGGAAAAATTTAACTCTGAACGATACTGCCTCACGCACCGATGACTCATATTTATCAGGCAGTGCATCCGGCCCATAATAATACTCATACCAGCCAAAACTCCCGTTTTGACGAAAATGTTCCGCTTTGGTGTATGAAAAGAAATAATATTTGACAATACCTATGCCTATTTCCAAGCCATGCGGCCGCCTCTGAAACAGTGTAAACGTACCCATGAAAGGGAATGTATATTCGTAATACTGTCGGTAAAAAGCCTTTCTTGCATTTCCTTTAACATACGTATAGCTGTAGTCATAGTCATTGTAGTCATAGTAAACTGTATACGGAAAAGATTCCCTACAGTCGAACCGGCCAAGTATCACACGCGCACCGAACCCCCGTCTTAACACCATGGAAACATCACACCCCCCGCTCAGGTACGCTTCGTGCTTCAGACCTGGCCGGTCTTTATATTTGCTGAATTCCTTCCCAGCCCAGATCCCGCCGCCGAAGAGGGCGCTGATAAAAAATACTTTCCGCTTTCCAAACAGTTTGAGTTCCACATCGGTATCAACGGGTATATTTGTAAAGCTTCTCGGGTCTGAAACCGCGCTCATCGGATACAGCTTTGCCTCAGCGTTATAACTTTGCAACTTTCGAATTTCCGCAATACCGTATATTTGTTGTTTGTCCTTTACGCGGTAGAGCATTCTGCCGCGGACGCCGTCACGCCGACCCGCATCTAAGCGGATTTTCCGGCTGCCGCTGAGCCGTGTTTTCAGAAACCGCTTATTCTTAGGCTGGTAGTCTTCTCCGCCGGGTTCGCCTCTATGATTTTTATATGCATAACTATCAAGTATTAGCGGAGGCATTTCGTCCGGATTTGGATACTTCTCCAGATGCCTGGTAACTGCTAATGTCTCCAAGGGATGTAAATCCTCGGTTTGAACCGTCCCGTACTGCATACCTTCATGCTGATCTGAGCCTTTCGGGACAAAACGGTTTGTATCTGCAGGCGGCTCAGTGGTTCCCCCCGCTGGTAATTTCGCCGGTGTTCCCACCAGTATTTTAGTGCCGCTCAGTTCATTAAGCCATTCGTGAAGGACAACTGGATCGGGCGGGGCACTGATTATAAGAAAAATTTCGCCGGCCTTCAAATATATTCCGTCAGTCTCAGCAGTGAAAAGTGTGTAATCCGGGCCCTGAAATTCAGTCACCCGAACTGAGCCGACCGCTTCACGCTCGGCCGGCATAAGTTTGTAGATTTTAAGAATTTGACCGATATCAAGGCGGCTGTTATCGCCTGGAACAGGAAAGACTATACTCTGGTTTGATACTGGAACAAATACCGACACAAAGCCTGATTTTCCAAAAAGTTTTCCGGCATGTGCACGATACTGTGAAAGAAGCACATCGGTATCAGTCGTGCCTGCAAATACGGCTGAAGTCCCCCACAGGAGCAGCAGCAGGATTATTTTAATACCGATAAAATTTTTTTTATACATCCGCTTTTTTCTTTTATATGCAGACATTTTTATATGTTTTTTATTTACTTTCAATCAATCATCAGCATGTGAAAATCCGGTTTTATTATTGAATAATATGTTATAATTTATTAAAAAAATGTTATGTATCGGGCAGAATTGAGTACAGTTTTATTGATAAAAAAGAATAGTTATTGCAGGGGCGGCTGATGAGAAAAACGGTAGTGTGTGTGGTGATCGCGGTTTTCGTTGCCTGTAGTTATATTACCGCAGAAGAGACGGGTAAAAGGCGCGTAGCGGTAATGGATTTGAAGGGAGACACCGCGCTTCCGGAACTCGGTATGCGGCTCGCCGAAATTATGCGGATCCTGATTACCGAATTTCACGGTTACAAATCAATGGATCGTTCCATGCTCGTCCAGATCGCAGAAAAAAAAAGCATGGTATTCGGCAGCATTAATGATGCCGCAGCGGCAGTAGATCTGCTGGATGGTGAAAATGTTGATGTCGTTATTGTCGGCAGTATCGGCCTGCTGCAGCGCAAACACAGTGTCAACGTTAAACTCATTAACCCCGCGAACGGCAGTATTATCCGAGCGGCAGGCGTGGAGTTCGAAGAGATGCATGAGGTTCGTGTGCTTTTTCGCGGACTCCTGCAGCGTATTCTCGATATGCAGAATATTTCCGGAAAACCCTACATCAGCGAAAATGAAATCCGAGGTCTGGAAAAAAAATCACACACCGCGCTTTCGCTCAGCATCGGTTCTACTGTTGTTGAAGGAGCCATCATCGGTACTTCTTTACTTCTTTCACAGACACAGAATCCATATTACGCGGTCACCGGCGCCGCGATGCTGCTGCCGCCCATAGCGCCGCTTTACACAGGAGACTGGGATCACACCCCGTACACCATCGGTTTTTCCGCCGGATCCGGTTTTTTTGTATTTGTCGGCAGTCTTCTCAGAGGGAAAAGTGATGATTCTGCGTTCAGGCATGGTTTTGGAACGTTCCTCCTGTATAACGGCATTGTCATGAAAGGCATCAGCGTTTTTATGGATATTCTGAGCGCCCCCCGTGCAGTCAAAAGGTATAACCGGGATTTGCGCGCAGGCTATTTCATTGCCCGTCAGGAAAAAAAATCCCCTCCGGTAATTTTTCCCGTGTTTGGGAAAAATTACCTGGGGCTTCACTGCACAGTTTCGTTTAATGCGGGGAGTAACTGATATGAGTACTACACGCCGCCTGGTCATGATTTCACTGTGTCTTTCTTCCTTTTTGTGTGTATCACCGTTTCTTGCCGCAGGGGATTCAACTCAAGGCAAAATAAATATCGCCATAATGGAACTTCAGAATAATACGCGGGATGCGGAACTGCCGCTGCGTCTTGCTGAACTGCTGAGAATAATTGTTACGGAGTTCAAAGGATATACGGTTATTGACAGTTCGGTATATGCTGAAGTCGCCCGGAAAAAGGAAATAGATTACAGTAAAGCCTGCGATGCCGCCGGAGCTGTGGCGCTGCTCGCCGGTCAGGGCGTCGATGTTATTTTAATCGGCAGTCTCGGGTACCTCGGCAGACAGTTCAGTTTGGATATCAAACTCATCAATCCTGTCAACGGGGATATTATCCGCGGTAGTGGAATTGAGTTTTCCGGTCTGAACGACATACGGAACCTATTGCGTGGGGTGCTTCAGAAAATTCTTGACATGCAGAATGTCGCCGGGAGACCGGTTAAAACCGAGTATCAGATCAAAAATCTCGAAAAAAAAAGTCATATTGCATTAAATCTCAGTATTTTTAACGCCGTATCTGAGGGTACATTCCTCGGACTTGCGCTCAGCATTCCGCAGGAGCGTAATCAATTTAATATCTGGACCGGCTTGGCAATGATTCCTCCTCCGCTCGCATCTATTTACGCCGAAGACTGGTCATACACCCCTGTTACTATCGGCTTTTCTGCAGGGTCCGGTGTATTTACCTTTGTCGGGAGCGCGCTCCGGGTAAATAACCAGGGTGATCGATCGAGAAAAAATTTTGGTAATTTTCTTGTGTATGTGGGCGGTATCATGAAAGCAACCAGTGTACTGGTAGACATCATACGGGCTCCTATTGGCGTGCGTGAATATAACAAGCGTCTCAGAAACAATTATTTCATTGCCGACACCGGCGTCAAAAAAAGGTCACGGGTGAATATATGTGTCATACCGGTACTGCAGAAAGAGTATGCGGGATGCAACGTATACATTCAGCCCGTCCGCATCGCCCAAAACCGAACACATTTGGAGCAACGTTAATGAAACATTTATTACGCACAATTCTGCCTCTGCTTACTGCCTTTACTGTATTGACGCCTGAAAATAGTCATGCACAGGAAACCGTCCGCGGAGGTGTGTCAGGTTCTTTAAGGCATGAAAATACTTTAGCAGTCGCGGTATTCAATCTGCGCAATAACAGCGACATTCCGGGTACCGGAGAACGAATCTCAGAAATAATCAGGGTACTCATCCCCGACTTTCGTCCGTATATTGTCATTGACAATTCCGTACTCAGCAGATGGGCACAGAAAAACAATCAGGAATTTTCGAATATTACCGGGATTAACGATGCCATGCGTATTGTCAGTGCACATGACGTGCCGTTAATTCTTACCGGTGACATCTGCAAACTTGGCGGGAAATACAGTATTAATCTGAAACTGGCCGACAGTAAAACAGGCACACTGCTACAGGCATCAGGCATGGAAATCGATGACATTTTAAATATACGTACCGTGGTTCGTGGTCTGCTTGAACGTATACTCGAAAAGCGTAATGTATCCGGGAAACCGGTATTAACTGAATACCAGCTTCAGCAACTGGAGAAAAAAAACTTTATCAGTCTCGGCATCGGCGTTGCGACGACCATAGTCAATGCGGCAGCGTTCGGAGGAACAGCGATGCTGTCCGAAAAGCAGAATCCCTATCATATTTTTACCAGCGCATCCCTGCTGCTGCCTCCTCTTGCGCCGCTTTACACGGAAGACTGGGAAATAACACCTCTGACGCTTGGCTTTTCCGCAGCAAGCGGGATATGCAACTTCATCGGATACGCCTTCATTGACAACGGCAGCACCGCGGCCGCCAGAGGGTTCGGTCAGGTTCTCCGGTACGGAGCCGGGCTTACGAAAATACTCAGTATGTCAATCGACATTATCAGAGTACCGCACTCAGTACGGAAATACAACAGCAAACTTAAAAACCGTTATTACATAACCCGGAAAGATAAACCCCGTTTTGAGATACTGCCGCTTATATATCCGCGGGGTGCGGGTGCGGTTCTGAGCTGCAGGCTGTAAACAGCGAATATAGTAGTGCAAAGTTTAATTAACTTCACAGCAATTTACAAAACTGCAGCTAATCTGAAATAAGGGTCGCACGCTTATTCGCGCCTCGTGCGCTGCGTGCTTCTTTGCGGCCTCCTGCCGCAGACATTAGAGATAACCACGAATGGACACGAATAAACACGAATTATTTATCATTTCTATATAATGCGTCGGAGAAATTTCACACAGAGGACACAGAGACCACGGAGGACATGAAGAATGCAACCTCTCTGCGTTCTCTGCGGACTCTGCGTGAAATCACTAATAAATTTATATTTAAATAAACTGAGTTACGACACATCCTATTTATTCGTGGTTTTAATGGGATTGTTAAACTGATACACCAATAAGTAGAGGGTTATTTTATCCTCATTATGACTGCATGACTGCTGCGTAATTATTAATGAATTTAACTAATAGTACTTTCTATAATCAACATAACTCTTTCACCCGCCTGATAAAAATAGTTGGAATTTATGAGCGCATTCCTTTTCTTGACTTCTAATTTTTTTCATGTTAATATTTTCCCGAATTTGAATGATCCAGGTGCTGCATAGCCTTTCTGGCTGTGCAGAGAATAGGGAAGCAGGTGAAATACCTGCACTCATCCGGAGCTGTAAGCGGGGATGAAAGCGCCATAAGGCCACTGTGATGTGTCTGCAATTTTTTGCGGGTACGTAACGGGAAGGCGGCGTGAGTAAACTGATCCGCAAGTCAGAAGACCTGCCTGGGACTGCATCTTACGGTGTACGGCAAGGATACAAGCCCGCACCTGTCAATACGCATGTCCCCGCCCTTTCTCCCGGAATAATCCGGTTCCTGAGACATCAAATAAAAAAAATCAGGAGCGTACCATGCGTACAAAAATAAAATTTTTTACATTCGGCTTTGCCATGCATATTATGACATTTGCCGAAAACATACCAACAACTAACGACCAGAGTCAAAAAAAAAGCGCAGATGAGGAAACATCAGGTCTGCAGACTGTGGTTATTTCGGAAACTGTTCCGAACAGAAACGTCGGCCAGGCAGCCCGTAAGGTCGATGTACTCACCGCTGCGGATATCGAAAACCTTGCGGGGAAAGACACGGTTGAAATTCTTTCCACTATTCCGGGCATTACCGATGAAAGCGGTTCAGGACAGCACATAAATGTACGGACCAAACGCCCGCCGGGAATGACCAGCCCCGCAGTCACTTTTCTCGATGGTATTAAGTTAAACGGTCTGGAGTACGGTTACGTAAACTGGGAAATGATTAATCCCGCGCTTATAGACCGCATTGAGGTGTATAAATCCGGCGCGCCGGTCAGTTTCCGAAGTCCGGGCCGCGGTGTGGTTGCGGTATATACCAAAAAAGCACAGGAGCTTCCTCTTTCACTGATTACTTCATTCAAGATGGGAAGCTATGGTCTTATGGCCGGAACGGCAAATGCCGCTTTCTCAATTAAAGGTGCGCTGCAGGGTTTTGTGAACCTTAATTATGAAGTATGCGATGAGTATATGGTGAGCGATCAGCGCAGTAACGCCGGCATCAGCGGCGGCCTGGGTGGGAACATAAAAAATTTTTACATCAAAGCGGAAGCCGGACATAACAGAGCGGTGAAAAATACTGAATACTATTACTTCAATGAAACCGATATGCTGGAAAACCGGCGCGGGCCGAAAAAAATGACGCGCACTATCTACGGCGGTTTATACTACCATGTAACAAATGATATTAAGAGCGCGTTTGTTCACCGTCAGTCAGAAAAAAATATAACCAATACCTGGTACATCGGCAGGATAGGGTACGGGAACGACCGCGTGCGTATTGAAGACGCGGTGAGTTATCGTCAGGAGCAGAACAACTATCGCTATAATAAAACCGGCGATCATTTCGTTTGGTATAGTAATAACAACAAGTGGTACAGCAATTATCTTCTCTCAGGCGGAAATCTCGGTGATGACGAAACATCGGGCGTGCTTGCCAACCGCCTTGATGTGAATATATTTGCCCTGAAGGATGTACTTACTTTGAGTACGGGATGGGAATACCTGAAAGAGACCCACTTAAAAGTTCAAAAATATACAAACAGATCTGAAACAAACAGCGAGATGGATAACTATTCTCATGGAGTGTATCTCTCCGGTGAATTCAGTCCGATAAAACCGCTTACCCTGAATATTGGCGGTAGGTATGATGATGTCCTTCTGGTAACACATTTTCCGCTTCGCACGGTAAACACGCGGGAAAAGGGATTTCTCCATGAAAAACGGCTGCGTCTGAGAGAACCCTCATATCAGGCGGGACTGAATTTTAAAATAAAAGAACATATGTTATACGGAATGTACAATTACGAAAAAGAATTTTTTGAAAATTCACGTTATGCAGATGCGATAGAGTATTATTATGTTGAAGGTTTAAGTTCAACAGTTATCAATACAAGACCTGAAAGTGTGCGGCCCGAAACTGTTCGCACCACCGAAATCGGATCTAAAGGAAGAATTGTTGATCCTCTGTCATACGACACGACATTATTCTACGGCATTATTCAGGATCGTTTGGTCAATGTATATGATGACAACAATAATTTAATAGGTATGTACAACGCGGGGAAATCGAGAATGTACGGCGCGGAAGCGCGTCTTATGGGAAAAATAAAAAAAGTATTTTCCTATGACGCGTCCTACGGGTTTCTCGATCATAAGTGGGTGACACTGAGTAAAAAAAACAGTTACTACACTAACGCGGGCACCAATTATGATGGATCAACGAAATGGATTTCAGATACCTCCCGTTCAGGTGTTACTAACCTGGGTGATGTATTTGTTGCGAGGTCGCCGCGTCACAGCTTTTCTGCATCCGCAACAATCACTCCGGTTCATTTCGCGTCCCTTATGCTCCGCTACACGTGGCAGGAAGCGTTCTGGCTGGATGAACTTAACACCGAACGGGCAAAAACGGTACAGAATGTTGATGCGCGGCTCAATCTTAAATATACATTTATTAAAAGAGTAACCGCTTCTGGATATTTCGGCGTCAATAATATTTTTAATGAACTTCATGACCGCAGAGCCAGTGTTGACGGCAGAAGCACCATGGTCTTTCCGAAACCGGGGCGCACATGGGTTGCGGGGATTAAGGTCGCGTATTAAAATACTGATAGTGAAAACCAAAACGATAAATAAAATCATAACAAAAAAAAACCGGGCGGCACTTTCGGCCGGCTTGATGCTTCTTATTGTTCTGAGTTTTGCAGGTTGTTCCGCGCCGTCAGAACTGTCGGTTATTATCAGTGAAACGGCAGATTCGCTTGTATATGCGGATGCGTTCGGTGAACATGTGAGGATAAAAAAAAAACCGGGTCGTGTGATCGCGCTTTCAAGCAGTTTCGCGGATTTGTGGTATCTCGCCGGAGGGACAATCATCGCGCGTACCGATGATACCACAAATCTTCCTGAAGAAGCGCTTGAAGCGCAAACCGTAGGTCCGATAATTTCGCCTTCTGTGGAAAAAATAGTATCATTGAAACCTGATCTGGTCATTTTAGGAAAATTCAGCGCACATCGTAAAGTTAAGCAAATACTCAGAGAAAACGGTTTTGCCGCGGTCAGCATGAATTATTATAACTACGACGATTTTACTAAAATACTCGATTTTTTTCTCCGTTTGACCGGCAGAGAAGATATCCGCTTGAATGTGGTAAAAAAAATAACAGGTCAGGTAAATGAAATTATTGCACGTTGCCGTTCAGGAAAAAAATCCAGAGTGATAATGCTTTCAGTAAGTCCTGCAGCAATTCACTGCCAGACAGACCGCGGCCTGGTCGGCGACATGCTCTGCCGTCTTGGCGCCGTTAACCCGGTACAAAGCCCATTCCGCGGTGAAAGCACGCAGGTACCTGTAAGCATCGAAAAAGTCCTTCAGATAAATCCGGATGCAATCTTTATTTCATTTCATGGTGATATTGAAAAATGCCGGATTCGTCTGGAACGGGACTGCCTCAGTACGCCGACATGGGGGGCGCTTGACGCGGTTCAAAAAAACCGTTTTTTCTTTTTACCCAGGGAACTTTTCCTTCATCGCCCAAACCACAGATATCCGGAGGCATTCCGGATACTCGCCGGTCATTTATATCCGGAGGTATTTCATTGAACACACAATACACACGCAGAATTTTCATACTGCTGCTTCTTGCCTTTTTATGTTTTGGCGCCGTTGTGCTCAGCATCAGTACGGGCGCAAGCAAAATCAGCGTACGGGAAATAATCAGTACATTTTTTTCCGATGGGCATACGCTTAATTATCAGATTATCCGGAATATCCGGTTGCCGCGCACACTGGTGGCAATGCTCGCCGGGTTAAGCCTCGCGGTGTCCGGCGCCATTCTGCAGGGTGTCATGCGTAACCCGCTTGCCTCCCCGAATATTATCGGTGTATCATCCGGCGCGGGAGTTATGGCTGTTTTTATTATGATTGTCCTGCCGGATTATTTTTACCTTATCACACCCGGCGCGTTTATCGGCGCAATGCTTACTACAATTCTTATTTACTTTTTGTCATGGCAAAACGGTATCCGGCCGCTACGAATGATACTCGCCGGTGTCGCGGTGTCCAGTTTTTTCAGCGCAATTATCAGCGGGTTGATGATTTTCTATCCGGATCGTGTGCATGGAGTAATAGACTTTATGGTCGGCGGACTTGCCGCAAGCACATGGCGTGATGTTGAAATGATCTGGCCTTATGCGCTCGGATGTTTTGCCGTGGTAAATCTGCTTGCGAATAAGCTCAATATCATGCTCCTCGGCGATGAAACCGCCGTAAGTCTCGGCCTGCGTGTTGAAATACTGCGCATGATTTTTATCGCGATCGCCGCACTTCTTGCCGCGAGTTCAGTAAGTGTCGTCGGGCTTCTCGGTTTTGTGGGACTGATTGTACCGCATATTGCACGCATAATTGCGGGGTCAGACTACCGCGTGCTTTTCCCCGCGAGTGCGCTCTTGGGAATGCTTCTGCTTACGCTGTGCGACACGCTCGCGCGCGTGGTACTATCCCCGGCAGATCTTCCGGTAGGCATTATTATGGCGCTTCTCGGAGCCCCGTTTTTTCTGTATCTTCTCCGAAAAGGATTACAAGGTCATGCTGCATAGCGATAAAGTTACCTTCGGGTATAAAAATTTTAAAATTATACGCGATATCAGTCTCACTATCGAAAGAAGTAAAATTTACGCAATAATCGGGCCTAACGGATCGGGTAAATCAACATTGCTGAAAAATCTTGCCCGTATACTGCATCCGCAATCCGGTGTTGTTTCCCTTGATACAATACCGTTCAATAAAATCCCCGTTAACGAATTTGCGAAAAAAATCGCAATACTTTCACAGATACACAATGTGCCTGAAGATTTTACCGCACGGGATTTAATCAGTTTCGGACGTTATCCGCATCTGGGCTGGTTCGGTCGTCTTGCAAAAGAAGACGATGAAATTGTTGACTGGGCAGTGCATGTGATGCGCATCGGATATTTTCAGCACCGGAATATTACTGTTCTGTCCGGCGGAGAACGGCAGCGGGTCTGGATAGCCATGGCGCTCGCGCAGAAAACCGCTATGCTGCTTCTGGATGAGCCGACGACCTTTCTTGATATCGCGCATCAGTTTGAAATTCTTGAGCTTATCAGAAAACTAAATAAAAATTTTAATCTTGGTATCGTAATGGTGCTCCATGACCTTAATCAGGCCGCCAGGTATGCTGAGCGTATTATTGTAATTAAAGACGGACTCTTATACCGTGAAGGCACTCCGGATGAGATAATTACTGAACAAACGCTGGGGGATGTATTCCGGATGCGTGTCCGCATCGTACGCGACGAAATGCATCATTGTCCATACTTTATACCAATGGAAAGTCTTGATTAAATTTTATGGAATACATAATCAATATTCACAAATTAAATAAAACATTCGGGAAAACTCCGGCGGTTAAAGATCTGGATCTCGCGGTTATCCGCGGAGAAATGTTCGCATTCCTCGGTCCGAACGGAGCAGGAAAATCCACGACACTTCGTATGATATGCGGATTATGCAGGCCGGGTTCTGGATCCGTAGTTGTTGACGGTGTTGAACTCACGGCGCAGAAAAACGAGTATAAGAAGAAAATAGGACTGGTCTGTCAGCATTTTAATGTGGATACAGAGCTTACGGTGTATGAAAACTTTAAAATTCATGCATATCTGTATAAAATGAATAAAAATAATCTTGAAAAAAAAATACATGAAATGCTTTCTGCGGCAGACTTATCTGATAAGAAACATGCCCTGGCCTCGGCGCTTTCCGGCGGGATGAAGCGTAAACTGCAGATTGTCCGCGCGATTATGCACTCGCCCGAAATACTGTTTCTTGATGAGCCTACTGCCGGGCTTGACGCCTTCAGCAGGGAAAAAATCTGGAATCTTATTAAAAAGCTTAATAGTAAAGGAACGACCGTTTTTTTTACTACTCATTACATTGAGGAAGCGCAGAATTATGCTATGCGTGTGGCCATTATACATCACGGACAGATAATAAAACTATCGGAACCCGGGCAGATGATTACAGAACTCGGGAAATGGTGCCGCGAAACCTTTCATGAAAATACGACGAAGAGAAAATACTTTACCTCGCGCGAAAAAGCGGAACAATACAATAAGGACATATATAAAAAACTGATTATCCGTCCTACGCAGCTTGAGGATGTGTTTATCTCACTTACCGGGGAAAAAGAGCTGTGATTCAGATATGGGCAGTATATCTGCGGGGAATTTTAATAATAAAAAAACGGCTTATTAAAACGCTGGCGGGCATGCTTGTCTCGCCGCTTCTGTACGCGGTCGCTTTCGGCTGGGGAATCGGACGGGACATTACTGTTGAAGGAGTGAGTTACCTGCAGTTTATGCTGCCTGGTCTCATCGCGATAAGCACCATGAACCAGAGCTTTAATGTTTCATATGAAATAAATATCATCCGTTTTTTCAGCAAAGTATTTGAGGAGTTTCTGCTTTCTCCCGCAAGCTCATTTAAAATTGTCCTTGGCAATGTTCTCTATGGTATGACAAAGGGAATGCTCAGCTTTATTATTCTTGTATGCATCGCGGCCTTCGCGGGAAAAACTTTTTCATTTAATCCGCTCATCCTGCTTCCCGTTCTGCTCAATGTTTTCATGTTTGCCTCTTTGGGGGTATTTATTTCACTCGCGGTAAAAACGCACCGGGATATGAGTAATTTCATGTCATTTGTTATAACTCCCATGTCCTTCCTCGCGGGAACTTTTTTTTCGCTGAACAAATTGCCGATCCTGCTGCAGTATCTCGCGCGCATTATTCCGCTTACGCATGCTTCTATCGCAATACGGGGGGCGTATCTCGGCTACAGTGTTTCTATGTATCATTATCTTGCTCTTGCGGGATATAGCGCGGTATTTTTTCTGCTCGCGGTATATATTGTTAAGAAGGCTGTTGATTGATATGTGATTGATAGGAGAAAATATATGGAAAATAAAAAGTATGACCTTATAAATGAAACCGATCCTGACCGGATTGAAAAGAAAAGTTTTGAGATCATTGATGCGCACGTTAATATCAGCGCATATCCGCCGATTTGCCGGCCTGTGGTTCGGCGGCTTGTGCATACCACCGGAGATTTTCAATTCGCTGAAACGGTAGATATTAATGAAGAAGCCGTGCGGGCCGGGATGCGCGCGATACGTAGCGGAGCGAAAATTATCTGCGATGTGAATATGGTTGAGACCGGAATAAATAAAAACAGACTTGCGCCGTTTAAATCAAGCATCATTACCGCTATCAGTCATCCCGCGGTTGCGCGGCTTTCAGAAAAAGAAGGGGTTACCAGAGCGATAAAGGCCGCTGAATTTTTAAAGGATGAAATGGACGGAGCGGTTATATTGTGCGGTAACGCGCCGACATTTCTTTTCCGCGTAGTTGATTTTATTGACAAGAATGAAATTAAGCCGGCTCTTGTCGTGGGCATGCCGGTCGGATTTGTCGGCGCTGCGGAATCTAAAGAAGCGCTGTGCGGTTTGTCCTCTCGTGTGAGCCTTATCGCCAACCGCGGCAATAAGGGAGGCGCCGCGCTGTGCGCTGCGGTTATTAATGCGCTGGTAAAAAATATTTTAGCTGAAGATAAAGGAATTGAAATTTCATGAAAAAACTTTCTTTTACACCAAGAATTCTGCTTTCTTGCTTTGCCGGGGCAGTCCTTGCTGGTTTAGTTGGTTGTAAAAATAATGAGTACACACCCTGCGGTTATTTTATCAGTGAAACGGAAACATCAGTGGTCTGTGCCAACGGGTTTGGAGAAGCAATACCGATAAAAAAAAATCCTCAGCGAACGATAGTACTGCAGAATTCACTGCTTGATCTCTGGTATCTTTCCGGCGGAAAGGCGATAGCAAGAGTAAGCGGGAAAGAAAATGTACCCGCTGCTGCGGAAAAACTGACTATTGTCGGTGGGCGCGCCGCACCTGGTGTGGAAAAAATAGTTTCACTCTCTCCGGATCTGATAATTATGAGCGCGACGGGGACAACCCGTAAAATGAGTACCATATTCAATCAAAACAACATTCAGAGTTTCGCTGTTGAATATAATAATTACCCTGAATTTCTTGATTTACTCTCTGTATTTGCTAAAATTAATGGGACAGAAAACCAGTTTATCCGTATCGCTGAAAATATTTCAAATAGTGTCCGGCGGATAATTGACAAATGTCCCGATAAAGGTAATCCCCGCACGCTTGTTTTTTTTCTTACTACAAAATCTGTTCAGTGTCAGACCGATTACGCGCTCACGGCGAATATGGTCAGAATGCTTAAGGGAATAAATGTGATCAAACCGGAATCCGGATACCGCACCTATGTAAGCTACAGTCTCGAAAAAATTGCTGACCTGAATCCGGAACTGGTCCTCGTCGCGGCAATGGGCGATCCGGGAAAATGCCGCCAGCGGCTGGAGAAGGATGTGCTGTCGAGTCCGGTATGGCGGGCGGTACATGCTGGTAAGAATAACAGAATTCATTTTCTTCCTAATGAATTATTTTTATTTAAACCCAATGGCCGGTTCCCGGAGGCCTTTTTGTATCTCGCGTCGCTTATGTATCCGGATTCTTTCAATTCTGAAAATAAGTCCGGTAATTACAATACTCCGGCTGAAGAAAAAGTGAAAAACCATGTAAGTGAGGATTAAAAATAAAGGAGCATAAGTATGAAGGTAAAAAATGGTAAATCAATAAAATCAATACTAAAAGGAGTTATTCTTATGACAACAATATTTTCCATGGCGGACGCTTCACAGAAAACTATTCTTGTGACGAGTTTTGGTACATCGTATCCAGAAACCAGAATAAAGACAATAGAGGCGTGTGAGAAAAAAATTGCAGAGGCTTTTCCGGAGTACCGAATCAAAAGGGCATTTACTTCTGTAATGGTTAGGAAAATAATTAAAAAAAATGAAGGTATTGATATTCCGGGAACCGGTGAGGCGCTGGATGCACTTCATAAAGAAGGCGTAAAAGAAGTGATTATTCAGCCTCTGCATATTATCACCGGAGAAGAGTATGAGGAGAAAATAGTACAGATCGCCAACGGGAAACGACACTTGTTTACCGAACTGAAAATAGGGCGGCCTATTCTCGGAAATATGGACGATTTTACTCTCGCCGTAAAAGCCATACAGCATCAGATACCGGTTCTGAAAAAGAATCAATCAGTAATATTCATGGGTCATGGTTCGCACCACGCGGCGAATGCAGGTTACGCAATGCTCAATCTGTTACTGGAAAAAAATAATATTCAGAATGTATATGTGGGGACGGTGGAGAACATCCCGGATATAGGCGATGTGCGCGCGTTTTTAAAAAAGCGGAATGTTACAGAGGTCATCCTCATGCCGTTTATGCTAGTTGCCGGCGATCATGCGCAGAACGACATGGCAGGTGATGAGGAAGGTTCATGGAAAAATATTCTATCCGGGAATAAATACAATGTGCGTACAGAACTCAGGGGCTTAGGGGAGAATCCGCTCATTCAGGAAATGTATGTGCAGCATGTGAGAGAGAGTATTAGTGCGGAGTGAGGTGTTTTTACCGGGTCAATAATGGGAGATTATGGCATACCCATGAATTTTGCCCATTTTTGCAAAATATTAAATTCAGACTGAAGTGTCTATGAGAATTCTATTCATCGCTTCCTCAGAGTTGCTAAATGAATATTGATGTCCGCCTTACCCCGAAATGTTTTCATTTTTGAATGGAAACGGTAAAAATCAATAGCGAGTAAATTGATTAAATAGTACTTTAAAAGTAAAATACACATGAAAAAATTTGAAAGAAAGTATTTGAATGCTGATTTCCGAATGACAGTTTTTTAAGGAATGGGGTGATGAAAAAAGTTCCGGCGAAGTCAAATAGCCTGTACCAAAAAATAAAAAATATTCTTGATAATGCCAGACGCGCAACCTGTGTGCAGGTAAACTTTATTATGGTTGAGGCTTATTGGAATATCGGTAAAATGATTGTGGAGCATGAGCAGCAAGGCAGCAGCCGCGCGGAGTACGGCGCCTCACTAATTGTAAATCTTTCACGCAGGCTGACACAGGATTTCGGCCATGGTTTTTCCGAGCAAAACCTCTGGAGCATCAGGCAATTTTACAGCTTCTTTCCAATTCTCTCCACACTGTGGAGAGAATTGAGCTGGTCGCATTATAAGCTGCTTATTCGAATTGATAATAACAAGACGCGAAAATTTTACGGAGAAGAAACGGTAAAATCCGGGTGGAGCGTTCGTACGCTGGAAAGGCAAATCCACAGTTTTTATTATGAGAGACTTTTATCCGGCAAAGATAAAAAGAAAATCATCGCTGAATCTAAAAAAAAATCCGGTCAATTGGCATTAGATCCAAAAGATTTTATCAAAGACCCTTATGTTCTCGAATTTTTGAATCTGTCAGAAAACCAGTATCTTCTGGAATCAAAACTGGAACAGGCACTAATCAGCCACCTGCAGCAATTTCTGCTTGAACTGGGACGCGGATTTTCATTTGTTGCCAGACAAAAACGCATTTCAACCGAAACCCAGCATTTTTATATTGACCTTGTTTTTTATAATTTTATTCTCAAATGTTTCGTGCTTATTGACCTTAAAATCGGAAAATTGACGCATCAGGACATCGGCCAGATGGATATGTATCTGCGCCTGTTTGCGGATAAACTGAAGCAGCCCGGAGATAATCCTCCCCTGGGCATTCTTCTTTGCGGAGAAAAGGATGAAACCGTAGTAAAGTACTCGGTGCTTAAAGAAAATAAAAACATTTTCGCCTCAAAATACAAGCTCTATCTGCCGACAGAAAAGGAGCTTGTGTCAGAGATTGAACATGAACGGGCACATATCAGATTGCTGCTCGAAAATCAAAAATCAAAAAGAGGTAAATAATTTTTGAAGACAATTGGCATGATGTATTTTCCAAGACTTTGGGTAATCATCAAAAAATGATCAGAGATGCAGCTTAAACCCGGTCTCACTACCGGCACCTGCGCGGCAGCTGCAGCGCGCTGTGCTGCGCGGCTGCTTACCGCCAAGGGTATACCGAAGCCTGACAGCATTACCGAAATAGAAATTACGCTGCCGCAAGGCACGTGCGTGACCGTGCCTGTCCGGAATTGCTGTAAAATATCGCCTTCGCATGCGCGTGCGGAAGTAATCAAGGATGCAGGTGATGATCCTGATATTACTCACAATGCGGTTATTATCGCGGATGTCTATCTAATGGAAAATCAAACAGGATCAGACATTACTTTTGAAGCGGGCGAGGGAGTGGGAACTATTACCAAACCGGGGCTGCAGCTCCCGCCTGAAGAACCGGCTATAAATCCCGTTCCGCGGAAAATGATACAAGACGCCGTTCGTGCGGAACTCGGCGTTCGCTGTGCAATCCATGTGAAACTGTCCGTGCCCGGCGGAAAAGAACTCGCGCGCCGCACATTTAATCCAAAACTCGGTATTACCGGCGGTATCAGCATTATCGGAACTACCGGCATTGTTGAACCAAAATCAACTGACGGATGGATTCGTTCACTGCGTCCGCAGATAGATGTTGCCGTTGCCGCGGGGCATTCGTGTCTTACGCTCGTTCCGGGAAGCCATGGTGAAAAGGCCGCTCTTGAGTGTTTTCATATTCATCCTGATTCAATTATTCAGGTAAGTAATTTTGCAGGTACAATGCTCGATGTGTGCCGCGCGCATCCGGATGTACACGGGGTTAATTTTATCGGCCATGCGGGAAAAGTATTAAAACTCGCCGCGGGTATATGGAATACGCACAGTAATGCGGGAGACGCGCGAATGGAAACATTAGCCGCTCTCGCGGCTACGGAAGGAGCGCCGTATCCGCTGGTGTGTAAAATACTGGATCTCACCACAGCCGAAGCGGTAGTTCCTCTTCTTGATTCCGCCGGTCTTACTGTTGTATGGGACGCCGCTGCGCGCAGAGCTTCCTGGCGCATTGCGCAGAAAATTGAGAAACCAGCACGTGTAATTATCACCGGATATAACCTCAGAATTCTCGGTGATTCTGCTCAACAAAAGAATAAACAAACAAAAAATTTCTGGCCTGAGGGCACCGCAGTTCTCGCGGGAGTTGGTCCTTCCGGAGATACATGGCTTTCCGGTATTGTCTGGCGGTGGATAACACACGCTGATGTGCTTGCAGGCGGGTCGAGGCAAATCGAGCCATTCCGGCTGAGTCATCATGAAGTTATTGTTTTTTCAGGTAATGTCGAAAAATTCTGCAGCGTGATCTCTGATTTATGCAATCGTGGGAAACGGGTGGCGATAATCGCTTCGGGAGACCCCTGTTTTTACGGATTGGCTGCTTCGATTACCCGCACCGCTCCTGCGCTCAAACTTTACATCGAACCCGCAGTGAGCGCGGTTCAGCTCGCGATGGCGCGTGCGGGTGTGGTGTACGCGCCGGATATGGTTATTGCAAGCGCGCATGGAAGGCCGATTTCTGAACTGAATGATATACTTAACCGGTTTTCGCGGGGACTGATTTTAACGGATACAGTAAATACGCCGCAAAAAATTGCATCGTATCTGCGTGCGCGGATCGGAAATTGCCATCTAATTGTGTGTGAGCGGCTGGGTTTCTCTGATGAACGTGTAAGCCGCGGAAGTGCTGAATATATCTCCACTAAACAATTCGATGCTTTGTCGGTTGTGTATTATGAAGGTTGACAGTGTTGTCATTCACCGGCTGCCTGAGCAAGTAGATCGATAACAATGTCGGAAATCCACATTCCTTTATCGCGCATAACCTGCAGGCTTTCACGAACTGATGAAATCAGACCGGTTTTCTTTGCCAGTACCAATAATGACCCCGTTCCCATAGGTTTTAATCCATGAGCCAGACAGCAAGCCTTAGCTTCGGCATCATCAAGAATGGGAATCAAAGATTGGTTATTCAAGGCGCAGGATATCACCTCAGTCTCACCTTTACCAAGATCCCAGGCAAGAATTTTTTGGTTTACTGGGATGGTCAGTTTTCGAAAGGCGGTTTTTGTTATAAGAATTTTAAAGAGTCCATCCTGGGGATAGTCAGCAATCTCATCATATACCGCCCCGGGTAAATATATTTCGGTTGCGAGTTGTTCCAGAATATAGTCAAGATTTGATTTAAAAAGGAGAATAATCGGGGATGTGTTTACAACAATTTTCATCTGGCTGCAAGCTCGTCAGCGAGGGTATCTTTGTCATACTGAATAACGGATACGCCGTATTCGGATAATGTCCTGATAAACTCGGCTCGTGAAATACCGCACATTTGAGCACCCTTGGCCTGTGATATTTTTTTCATCTCGTACCACTTTACTACGGCTGCAGTGGTCATATCGCGCGCAAACTGCGCGGGACTAACCCGCAGAGCGGAAAAGGCTGACTCTGGAACATCAATGGTTATATTCATTTGTATTTCCTTTTTTTACTTATAGCAATTTAATTTACAGACTGAAGATAGTACTACACTTTTAGGATAATTTCAAGCCGGGGAATGAAGATTTCTTAAACTAAATTGAGAGGATTAACAGAACGATTCACGTAAAACTTTGCCAAATTTTCTGATGTTACAAATTTAAAAACATTATACAATTTACTTGTAAATTTTTGATTATGAAAAAAACAACACCCTGTAATAAATATTTCCATGAACTGAGTTATTTTGGTTTGGCTGACCGCGAATTTGTGCGCGGGGGCGTTCCAATGACCAAAGCTGAAACCCGCTGGCTGATCGCCGGATATTTACAGCTTACTCCTTCATCACGTCTTCTTGATATTGGCGCGGGAACCGGTTCGGTGAGTGTTGAATGCGCACGGTTATGCCATGAAGTAGTTGCGGTGGAGCGTGAAAGCAAGGCCGCAGCGCTGATAAAAAAAAACATCGACCGCTTTGGAGCCGGGAATATTAAATGTATTTGCGGCGAGGCTCCGGAGGCGTTTCGTCATTCCGGGGTTTTTGACCGGGTTTTTATCGGCGGTAGCGGAGGCCGGCTGGAAACAATTTTTAAACAATTGCCGCCTCATGTATCACCGGGTGCACGGATAGTCGTGTCTGCAATTACGCTTGAAACATTCGAAGAAGTACGGCAGTTAATGAAGAATACAATGTGGAAAGATGTCCGGCTTGTTCAGGCAGCTGCAGCTCATTCCGAATCTATAGGTTCCGGGAATCAGTACCTGCGGCCGGCCAATCCTGTCTGGATTTTTTCTGCAAATTACACTCCCCGGTCTGATGATGCGTCCAAAGCTCAGACAAATTCCAGAATTTCTTCCGGAAAAAGTGAAACTGGTATTATTTATGGAATTGGCCTTGGCCCGGGCGATCCGGAACTAATTTCACTGAAAGCACAGCGGTTATTACGTTCTGCCGATGTCATCTTTGTCCCGAAAGCGCAGAAGCACCGTGCGAGCAAAGTGCTTTCCATAGCGCGCCCTCATTTAATAAATTACAGCCGTATAGTTGAACTTGTTCTGCCGATGACCGAATCAAGTCATCCCCGTGAACAGGCGTGGATAAAAGCGGCAAAAATAATTATTAAAGAAGCAAAAAAAAGCAGAAGTATAGGAAATAAGAGAGGAGGTATTTTTGTGTACCCCGTTTTGGGTGATGCGCTCTTTTACAGTACCTGGGGGTATGTACTCGCGGCGCTGCGGAAACTTGCTCCGGAAATAAGAACGGTTACTATCCCCGGTATTCCCGCGATGTCTGCCTGCGCTGCGGCTATGCAGACACCGCTCGCTGAAGGACGTGAGCCGCTTCTTATCTGGCCTGACGATCCGCGCGGGATGAAACCAGTTCTCGCTCAATCCGTCACAAATTTCGTTTTTATGAAGGCCGGCCCGCATATGGAACATCTCGCAGAGTTTGCAGAGTCATCCGACGCGGACATTACCGCGGTGCGGAATGTTTCGGTGAAGGGGGAGGGAAGCACGGATAATCTGCGCGTATGGAAAAATGACATGGAATATTTTACTACGGCTATAATGCATCGAAGGAAAAAAATATGATACTCTTTGTCGGAGCAGGTCCCGGAGATCCGGAATTAATTACCGTTCGCGGTCAGAAAGCGCTCGGTGATGCTGACGTGATAGTGTACACCGGGTCTCTTGTAAGAAAAGCCATGCTCGTATGGGCAAAAAAAGACGCGGAAATCCATGACAGCGCTTCACTTGATCTGCAGGAAATTACCCGCATATTAATAGATGCGTACCGCGCAAAGCGCAAGGCAGTGCGTCTTCACACCGGCGATCCTTCTTTGTTCGGTGCAATCGCCGAACAGATGCGCGTATTAAAAAATGAACATATTCCGTTCCGGGTAATTCCGGGAGTGAGTTCATTTCTTGCTTCAGCAGCGGCAATTCCCGCGGAACTCACCGTCCCGGGAATATCACAGACAGTGATTATTACACGGACAGAAGGCCGCACCGCGGTTCCTGCCGGGCAGTCTGTTGCGGAACTCGCCTCGCACCGGGCGACAATGGCTGTATTTTTATCCGCAGATTTGGGTGAACGCACTCAAAATGATCTCCTTCAGCACTATCCGCCCGAAACAGCCGTTGTCATTGTTGAAAAAGCCTCTTGGCCTGAGGAAAGAGTCATTCCCTGCCGGCTCGACGCGCTTGCGCATACTCTGAGTACCTCGGGAATAAAAAAAACGACGATGATTTTAGTCGGCGATTCGCTGCGCGGAGAAGGAGAAAATTCCCGTTTATATGATTGTGCATTTTCGCATGAGTACCGGAGCGCTGATATGAAAAAAGAAAAACCGCATGCCGGATAACCGCCGGTTTCCTTCAATGTGTCCGGATTTATCCGCGTGGGGACCACCGCGTTTTCAAAGGCCGGGACACATCGCGCTCATCTGCGTGAATGAAGAGGGCGCAGTACTTTCCCGACGCGTGAAGGAAAGATTTCCTTCAGCGCAGTTGTGGGGCAGCAAAGAATTTTTTCCCGGCGTAGGTATATATGGAAACGAACTTAAAGATTTTTTCAGGAAGATATGGCCTACTCATGCCGGAATTGTGTTATTCGGCGCGGCAGGAATAGCGGTCAGATCAGCGGCTCCGTACATCACGTCAAAGCTTTCCGATCCTGCGCTTGTTGCGGTTGATGATTCGGGCCGATACGCGATCAGCCTCCTCTCAGGTCATGAAGGGTCCGCAAACGCGCTCACTGAAGATATCGCCCAATTCCTCGGAGCGGTACCGGTGATTACTACCGGAACGGAAACCCGCCGCCGGTTAATTGCGGGTGTCGGCTGCCGGAAGAATGTAAAAGGCGAGCGCATCGCAGATGCATTGACTCAAACTATCGCGGCGCATGGATACTCTCTCAGTGATCTCTATGCAATTGCCATCGCTGATATTAAAATGAATGAACCCGGTATTCATGAAGCGGCGCGGAAACTCAATGTGCAGTTGAGGATTGTGCCCCGTGAAAGGATACGCGCGACGCAGGATGTATTTCAGAAAAATGATGATAAAAATTTTGTTGAAACAATAACAGGAGTTACAGCCGTATGCGAACCAGCAGCAATACTTTCAAGTCTTCACAGTCAGTTAAAGATAAAAAAAACAGTACCTCTGCCGGGAATAACCATAGCACTGGCCGAGGATGTCTTCGGATTATAGGTCTTGGTCCCGGCGGAAGGGAATACATCACTCCCCGTGCGATAGAGGCGCTGAGGGATTGTGATACGGTTATCGGTTACAAAAGGTATGCCGGATTTGTCCAGGATCTGCTCTCAGGTAAAGAAGTAATCGTAAGCGGAATGCGGGCTGAAAAAGAAAGGGTAGGGGAGGCTATCGAATCCGCGCAGCAAGGCCGTCACACCGCGCTTCTCAGCAGCGGGGATGCAGGAGTCTATGGAATGGCGGGTCTCGTGTTTGAAATGCTTTCCGAAGGAGATACCCTGCCGGTTGAAGTTATTCCCGGAATAACCGCGGCGCAGTCCGCGGCGGCGTGTCTTGGTGCACCGCTTATGAACGATTATGCAGTACTCAGTTTAAGCGATTTAATGACTCCGCTGAATATTATCGAACGCCGGGCGTGTGCCTGCGCCGAGGGTGATCTTGTCACTGTACTATACAATCCGAAAAGTAATACAAGGACGGAGCCATTTGAAAAAGTTATTAATATTTTTAAAACATCGCGGACTGTGCACACACCGGTCGGAGTTGTCCGGAATGCGCTGCGCTTTGATCAGCAAGTGACAATTACCGATCTCGCCGGAATAAAACGGGCAACTGTCGATATGCTCAGCATTGTCATAATAGGCAACAGCTGTACGGAAATACGCGATGGACGGCTTATTACGCGCAGGGGTTATTTTAAATCAGGGTCTGAAAAATGATATTGATTCTCGGCGGCACAAGCGATTCGGTCAGTCTGGCGCGGTTACTGCATAAAACATTAATTGAAAAAATACCCGCTATGCGGATTACCGTCACCGGAGCGACGAAATGGTTTATACCGGAACAGAATAATAATTTTCCTGCAGAGATTCATGTACTGCGGGAGCAATTGTCTCCGGAAAGGCTGTCTGAATTGATAATAAAATCCCGCGTGGTAATAGACGCGACGCACCCTTTTGCGTGCGGGATTACCTCTGCCGCGGTAAATGCGTGCGGAGAGTTACAAGTGCCCTATATCCGCTATGAGCGGCCGTCCTTTGTTCAGTCCATCGGTATGCCCCTTCACGTACATACCGCAAAAAGTCATACGGACGCCTGCAGCAAAGCGCTGGAGCTTACAAAAAAAAATCAGGTAATAGGACTTACGATAGGAACCCGGTCGCTCTCGTTGTATGTTCAGCGGCTTAAGGAAATGTCGAGGATGCTGATGGTACGGGTGCTTCCTGTTCCTGAGTCGGTCAGCGCTGCACTGGAATGCGGTGTCCCAATGAATGAAATCATCGCCATGAAGGGACCGGTCAGCACCACGCTCGAAACCGCGTTTCTTAAGCACTGGAACGTTTCAGTGCTGATAACAAAGGACAGCGGCTCGGCCGGAGGTGTTTCGGAAAAAATAGCGGCAACAGAGGCGGTGGGTATACCTCTCATTATTGTTGAAAGGCCGCGCGCGGATTACTCAGTGGGTATAGAAACTACTTTTGAAGGAGTAGCCGCACGGGTGCGCGCTGCGGTGAGAGGGTAGGGGGGTTTATTCCGGTTTTTTTTTTCAACAGACCCCATAAATTAAGCATCTTCTTTATGTTACAATATACAGTAAGGAACGTTACGGAGGATACGCCTATGCGCACTACAGACTTTTTAAAAATCATTCCTGATAAACCCGAATTTTCCGGTTTCCGCGCGTGTATCGTGGCAGACACTTTATCCTCTGACACATACACACTGCTGCACAACCTTTTTTCACTCGGTCAGGAGCATCTCTTTAAAAATTGGGATTCTGAGGGAACAAACGACAGCAGCAAACAGAAATTCTTCGAAAACATTTCCATAGCTGACAATTCCTATCCCGGAGGACTTCCGGCATATGTGACAAATGCGAGGAAGCTTTTAAAAGAATCCGCTTCAGGAATTAATCCTTTCGAAAAACTGATACCATCTCAGCCGGATGTCGTTGATTTAAGTAAATTCGGTACGATCTATGACGATATGGAAAAAATCGCTTTAACGCATCTCCATAAAACCGCGATCGTTCTTGTAGCGGGCGGTCTCGGGGAGCGTCTTGGATATAACGGAATCAAACTCGATATTCCCGTGGAAGTAATTGAAAATGTGAGTTATATTGCGCATTACTGTTCGGTAATTTCCGCTATGGAAATGCGCTGCAGAAAAATCAATCCCAACCATCAGGTACCGCTTGTAATAATGACTTCTCAGGATACCGATGCCGCAACAAAAAGAACACTTGCGCAGAATAATTATTTCGGATTAAAAAGCGATCAGGTAATTATTCTTACACAATCGCTTGTTCCTGCGCTGCAGGACAATGACGGAAAAATAGCAAAAAGCGGTACATATGAAATAATAATGAAACCGCACGGTCATGGCGATATTCATCTTCTTATGCACACCAGCGGCACCGCGGAAAAACTTTTACAGAAGGGCATAGAACATTTTCTTTTTATTCAGGACACCAACGGACAGGTATTTAATGCCGCTTTTGCCGCTGTCGGCGTGTCAATTACACACGGATTTGATTTTAATTCCATCGGAGTAAAACGTATACCCGGAGAAGCTGTCGGCGCGCTTACAAAACTCGTCGGCAACGGCAGGGAAACAACTCTGAATGTTGAATATAACCAGCTTGAGCCGCTTCTCCGCGAGACCGTTAACCCTGAAGGTGATGTTCCTGATGCCGAAGGATTTTCCGTTTTTCCGGGAAACATCAATGCCCTTGTAATTGCCGTAAAACCATATGTAAAAATCCTTAAAGAATCACAGGGGATTATCGCCGAGTTCGTTAATCCGAAATATGCTGATTCCTCCCGCACAGTGTTCAGTAAACCCGCCCGGCTTGAGACCATGATGCAGGATCTGCCGAAATTGTTTCACAGCGATGAGAAAACCGGCGTCACCGTATTTGACCGGGTGTGGTGTTTTTCTGCGGATAAAAATAATGTGCGTGATGCGGCAAAAAAATTCCTTTCCGGAGGACCGCCGGAATCTGCGGCAAGCGCCGAGTCTGATTTTTATGTATCCGGGCGGATGAAATGCACCGCTGCGGGAATACATGCCCAAACTTCTGTGCAGGAATTGATACTCGGTGTCCCTTTTATCCGGGGCGCACGGATTATTCTGCGCCCGTCTTTCGCGCTTACCCGCCGCGAAGTATCTGATAAAATAAAAGACGTTTTCGTTGGCGCGGACGCCACATTAATTCTGGATGGAGATTTGATCCGGCTTGAATCAGTAAGAGTTGAAAATAACGCGGCGCTCATTGTGCGGGCAGTACCGGGTGCGGATGTTCTGGTAAAAAATCTCAGTGTATCAGCGCCGGGTTTTGTTCTGCAATTACTCACCGCAAAAGAACTACAGGATCCGGAAACGCCGGAATATTTAAAAATACGCGGATATCGGTTTGTCAGAAACGAAGGTGTGAAAGAGATTAACATCACCAAGCCGGGCAGATGGGTAGTCGAGGCTGATGAACCTTGTGAATTTGAATAAATAAACTGTAAAATAGTCCGATAATCATTATGATAATGAAAAAATATTTCATTTTTTAAATCTGGTACATTATACAGGTAAATCATGATCGACACAAAACCATTTATCACTAAAATCACTAACAATCATCTGAAGCGGCGTTTCCATAAAGACGGCTGTCTGATAGCAAGAGTATTTGCGCATGATCTTGCAGAGGATGAAGAAAATGAAAATAGTAAACCGGTTTTCAATGAAATACCCAAGACCGAATCAAAGGTTATTGATGTTATTGATAATGAAATTCATTATGACAACCGAACAAAAATTATGGAAAATGCAGATTCTGAATCATTTGAATCTATTAAAATAAACAGAGTTCCGGGTAATGATACATGCGCACCGGAAGATTATACTTTTACAGATACTGCAGTTACTTCATACACTGATGGAATGATTATCGAAATGCCTACTGTAGGTGTAGATATTGATTTGACCGGATTGCCCTTTACGTCAAAGGAAAATGATATGTTATCAGCGAAGGATGATCCCGAAAATAGTGAAAATGAAATAGAGAAAACTTCCGGTGAGGAGAGTGACATTGATAATCCGCGTGAGGAAATCATACCAAGCGTATTAAATATTACGCATCAGGCTTCTGATGAAAAAAATCCGAAAATTTCAGCTGACATAAAGCTGCTGAATTTCTCTGAAAAAAAAGCCGGTGTTTCCGGAATGCAGGATGCGTTTATCAAAGATACTGCTGATAAATTAGAACAAACAATCCGTGATTTTGGGATCGAAACAAAAGTTGTGGAAGTTTCGACCGGGCCGGTAATTACACGGTACGAATTAACTATAGAATCCGGGGTCAAAATTTCAAGAATAGTAAATCTTTCTGATAATTTAGCGCTTTCACTTGCAGCACCTTCTGTACGGATTGTCGCGCCTATTCCGGGAAAATCAGTAATAGGAATAGAAATACCAAATATAGACCGGCAGACAGTACTCCTGCGTGATGTTGTCGATCTTCCGGTTTTCTGGAAATCCCGTTACGCACTTCCCATTGCTCTCGGAAAAGGGATTTTGGGCGAAGCGGTGATTACTGATCTCGCCTCGACACCGCATTTACTGATCGCCGGGGCAACAGGCAGCGGAAAAAGTGTCTGTGTGAATGCGGTGATTATGTCACTCCTTTTCAGCAGAACTCCCCAGGAGATAAGGTTCCTTCTAATAGACCCAAAGATGGTTGAACTCAATGTGTATAACGACATTCCCCACCTGCTTTCACCGGTTATCACTGATCCCAAAAAAGCAGCGCTTTCATTACGCTGGATCATCGGAGAAATGGAAGCAAGATATGCATTACTTGAACGTACCGGGGTGAGAAGTATTTTTTCTTATAACAGTTCAGTTGAAGAAAAAATACAAAAAGAAGGAAAAAACTACCGCGGTATGGGAACACTTCCGTACATTGTGGTAATTATCGATGAGTTTGCCGATTTAATGATGGTTGCCCGTAAGGAAATTGAGGATTCCGTAATCAGACTGGCCGCAATGAGCCGCGCAGTAGGAATTCATCTTATTCTGGCAACGCAGCGGCCCAGTGTTGATGTAATTACCGGTATTATTAAGGCAAATTTCCCTTCCAGAATTGCATTTCAGGTTTCGTCAAAAATTGATTCCAGGACTATTCTCGACGGTAATGGAGCCGATAAATTGCTTGGAAAAGGCGACATGTTGTTTCAGCGGGCTGCCGCTCCAATTCCTGAACGTATTCAGGGTGCCTTTTTGAGCGATCAGGAAGTCCACAAAGTCGTGGAAAATTTAAGAAATAAAACTTCTCCTGCGTATATTAATAATTTTCTTGAAAGCGCCTCTGCCGAAGATGATGAAATTCAATCCGCAGGCAAAGATTCACTTTTTGACGAGGCGGTGCAGATAATAATGAGGGACAGGAAGGCCTCCGCATCATATCTACAAAGGAAATTAAAAATAGGGTATAATAGAGCTGCACGGATGATTGAAGAAATGGAGATGCTCAATCTCGTCAGCGCAGCTGACGGGGCAAAACCGCGGGAAGTGCTGGTGTCGAATTGGCATTATTAAATTTCCCGCATCGGATTCCTCATTTTCCTCAGTTTCATCAATTTAATCCGCGCCATATACATGCCTGTACTAATACTGCTTATCTTTTTTTTTTCTGTATTCGTGTACGCCGAACCCGCATCGGACGGTGAACCTGCTGAGCAAAACAGTATTGAAAATACAAAACTATTAAGTATAGAACCTGCTGAAATCGTTAATCTCGTAAGCCGGCAGTTTTCGAATTATGCATCCATGCAGCTGTCTTTCCGGGAAAATAAAAACGGTAAATTCCGCCGCGGCGAAATAATTTTCCAGAAACCGCATAACATTAAAATAAATTATTATAACGATCAAAACGAATCAACCATGGAGATAATATGTACGGCCGAAAAAATGTACGTGCATTTAGTTGATTTAAAGACGGTTTTTGAACAGGATTTACTTGGTCCATCCGGTTTGTTTTCAGATGCAAAATCCGATGCCGCATCAGATGCGCTGAAAATGCTTAATTTAAAAAAATTAATAGATAATTACAATTTCAATTTTATCGGCAGCAAGACGCCTGTGCCGGTTGTTTCGTCAAATGAATTATCCCTATTCCGGCTTACATCCAAACCGAATACCACAGCCTACCATTTTTATCTTACCCCCAAAGATATTACTTCGGGAATGAAAACTATGGAAATGCGTATCGGCAGTGACGGAATTGTACACAGGGCGCAAATGAAGAGCGGGATAAATAATTCAACAATTGATATTTTACTTTTCAATCACGTCTTTAATCCGGTTATTCCGGACGACAGTTTTGAATTTATTACTCCCGCCGATGTCCAAATAGTAAAAAACACTCTGTTTGGTCTTGATTATAAAAAACGTATTGAAGAAAAAAACATGAATAAAAAACAATCAAAAAATTAAAGGACACAGTGTATGAGCGATTTAAGCGGAGAGACTATCGGCAGTATAATTTCCAAAAAAAGAAAAACAGACGGAATTTCAATTGAAATGCTGACTGCAAAAACAAAAATTGCGCCGAGGACATTACAAAGCATAGAAAAAAATAATTTCAGTTTTTCTCCCGGAGACATTTATACCATAGGTTTTCTTGAAAACATATGCGAGGCTTTGAATCTTGAAAAAAAAGAAATTATCGATTTATTTAAAAAGCAGTCTCAAGCCGTAAAAGCCGCATCAGTTGGTCACGGTAATGAAGTAAATCTTCATGAAGAAGTAAATCCAAATGAAGACGAGAAGCGCGTTTTTTCAGCGCCGCATAATCTTAACGGGAACCCGGTGCTGTATATTGCAGGTTTAATTCTTTTTCTTGTTTTATGCGGAATAGCCCTGTATTTTTATAATCAGGGGAAAACAAAAAAAACAGTATATTCACCTGATAATCAATCAATGGATGTGTCGGTATATAAAATGTACCGCGAAAGCGGCGCATATGATCTCCGCAAAGGCGATTTAGTAGATGTACTTTATAACGGAATAATTTATAAAATCAATCTGATAGATGTCTTCTCAAAAAAAGCTGAATTGTCAGTAAGCGGTACAGTGTATACAATAGAACAGGACCGCATGATTTCAGTCGATCTCGATAATGACGGCAACAACGATTTGGAAATCCGTTTAAAGAAAACAAGCGGTGAAATTTCCTTTTTTCACTTTAAAATTTTAATCGTTAATGAAAAAGATGTTGATTATCAGACGATCTGGGATTCGCACCCTCATACTACAGCCGGCAAAGAATGTGTGCTGTTTTCAGAATATGAAAAACAACCTCTCGTGTTGTATGTTAAAGCTGTTTCGAGTGCGAGTTTCCTACAATGGAATACTGACGGTCTGAGACAAAATACAAAGACGCTCGCAATAGGGGAATTTATTGAAATAAAAGGAGACGACATAATTGAAATAGGAATAGGAAATTTCAAACATGTAATTTTTATCGTGAATAAAATTCCGATTGATCTGTCACTTGATGAGGAGCAGTTGAGCATTACAAAAATTGTAAAATGGATTAAAAGTCCTGATAATGAAACAAAACATAACCTCATTATCAAAGACTATGTAAACTGATACTGTCAAATAAACAGAAGAGACCGGGAGGATACCGATGATGAAATATACTGCGCATGTATTTACGTTCAGCAGGTTTTTAGTTGTGCCTGTTTTTTTATATATGCTTCTCGGCAGCATATTAACACAGAACTATGTTCTCAAAATACTTGCAGCAGTTATTTTTTATACCTACGGAGGTCTGAGCGATTACTGGGATGGATTTTATGCCCGGCGCTATCATTTTGTATCCCGATTCGGCGAATTTATGGATCCGCTTGCAGATAAATTTTTCACATTATCAACGTATGCAGCATATGTGTGTATTTCCATCATTTATGTACCTCTCTGGCTTGTTATTTTAATCGCAGTCCGTGAGATAACCATCACCGCAATCCGCATTTACAATTTAAAATCCTCTCGCCCAATTCACGCCGAGCGGCATGGTAAAATTAAGACAGTTCTGCAGTATGTTTCCCAGGGATATGTCCTCGCGGTTCTGCTGGGGTACGCCTGTATTTTTGAGTTCACCGCATACCGTACAGTGACTGCGCAGTCATCCCATATTCTTTTCAGTCCGGAATCGATACAAAACTTTACGGCTGTTACGGGGGGGCTTTTTAGTTTTATTACTCCGTTTCTTTTCTATTCTCCTTTTGCAGTTATCAGTATTTCAGCCGCAGTTACTCTCTGGTCAGGAACATTGTACATCCGTAACGCAATCCGGTCCTGATTCATATTGCTTTGTTATTTATTTTATTAGTCTGCGTGAATAGTTTGCTGTACAATGAATTTCAAATATCCATAATTTCTTTCCGGATATGATCTGAATGCGTACTATGTCTGTAAAGAAAACACTTATAACTTCGCTGGTTACTGCAGTCGGATCCGGTTTTTCTCCGCGCGCTCCGGGGACCGCCGCATCTTTGCTGCTGGTCATATCATGCTATGCAGTATCACGTCTTCACATGTCGTTTTTTTTAACCGGTCTTAAACTATTATTTTTAATTGTGCTTATTGCCGGTGTTCCGCTCAGTTCGTACGCCGAGAAAAATATTTTTTTCCGCAAAGATGATCCGCGGATAGTTATTGATGAAATATGCGGTATGCTGATCCCGCTCATGTTGTATGGTCTGATGCCCATCTCAATAGAAATATGGTATGCGCTTTCTTTTGTTTTTTTCAGATTTTTTGATATTCTGAAACCATTAGGCATTAATTCACTGCAAAAATTAAACGGAGGCTGGGGAGTTATGCTCGATGACGTTGCCGCAGGCTTTGCCGCTGCGGTATCTGTTCATCTCACCGCACTGGTTATACAATGAAAACTACAATCGTACTTTTTATAATCACGGCCGGTTTATATAATGTTTTTGGCGGAATTATTGCCGTTACCGGCAGTTCTAAAATCAAATACTCAACCTATCTTGGTTTTAATATCAGTTTTGCTGATGAAAAACCCAGTGTTATTAAAATTTTCAAATACCCCGCCGCTGATAATTCACTGTTTATAAATCAAAAAATTGAAAATTACCGTGTGCGGTTTAATACAACACCCAGGACAAGAACCAATTATATTGACCGGTACAGTAATGAGATCATCGAAGCGGAATTTGTTCCTGTCAAACGGATGGGAAAATTTAATACTATCAGCTATGAAATTTCCTTTGACGCAATAATAGATTTTATTGTATTTGAAATGGACGATGAGAGCGGTTTTCCTGTGAAAACCGAACAATTCACTCCTTATGAGATGCAGTTTCTTGATAAAAGTTACGGTGTGGTGATTAATGACCCGGAAATCAAACGTATTGTCAATGGATTGAAAACAAAAAAAAACTGTATTTCAGAATTTATTCAATCAGCAATACTATGGGTTAATCAGGAAATATGTGAAATACCCGCCGATGATTCAGAGGCGATCAAAATAATGTGGGAAGAGAAGGATCATCCCCTGTGGCAATATTTCAACACACGCGATGTGCTCACACAAAGACGGGCTCATTTATGGGGAAAATTAAATCTGGCCGTGTCGCTATTCAGAAGCGCGGGTATTCCCGTCCGTTACATCAAAGGGCAGTCACTTGATTCCGAAATATCGATGTCTGAGTGGGAATGGAACAATACTGCGGTTCCGTTGGTGTATTACAGCGCGAAACGTGAATATTACTGGATTGAAGTATATTTTCCGCAGTTCGGATGGCTGCCGGTCGATATCAGAAAATCATCTCTCATGCTGTTTCCGAGTTATTTAAAAAATTGTACGGCGGGTGATATCCGTGAATTACATGGCTATGATCCGAGGGGGAGGCGTATTATTACAGATTTTTTTTATGATCACAATATACAAGTAGAACCTGAATACCGCATACTTACAAACCTGCCCTATAAAGCTGAAAATTTTTTTCTATCCCCTATTAATGTTAAAAAAATAGATTTCTTATTCCAAAAAATGCAATTCGTTTTCTCAGGCATCGGACCGATTAGCACAAACTGTATCTTTCCCGGATATTTTGCTGAGCCGATTCCCATGCGGGCGTTTTCAAAAGATATTGAACAGATCCGTATTGATGCGGGAAAGGATAAACCATACTATGCCCAGAGATTCAGTGTTGATCAGGCCGTTATTCCAGAAAAAATTTTTTTAAAACTGATGGTGCTCAATCCTGACGGCGGAACTATCCAGGCAGATATTCATGAAGATGCAGACAATACGCCGGGTAAAATACTTTTTTCGACTATCCGCATACCGGCAAATGGTATACGGGAACTTGCGGTTTTCCGCTATTATGCATTCGGATTTCCCCAAAAAAAAGGTTCACTCTCTGCATCTTTAACAAAAGGCAATTATTGGATTATTCCAAAATCAAGCGGGAATACAAAATTTCACTGGGCGCTTAATACTGAAAATACTCCGTCTTTATCCATGCATTCATTTCAACTTTCCCGCACATTACAAGTACAAAAAGTCTTCGACGGCAGCTTTCAATATTATTTCACTATGCAGAAAAATTCAGAATAGCACACAATAACCGAATTATCCGATGTTTACTGATCCCCAGCAGCTGAAAAATTTTACTATTAGCGGTCTCGAAGAACTCGCCGCAGAAATACGGCGTATTATCAGTTCTTCTGTCCCGATAACGGGAGGACATATCGGGCCAAGTCTCGGCTGTGTTGAAATAATCATTGCGTGTCATACGGTTTTTACATTGCACCGCGACAGACTTATTTTCGACGTTGGTCATCAGGCGTATCCGCATAAAATCATCACCGGAAGACTCGCGCGCTTTAACACCCTGCGCCAAAAAAACGGCCTGAGCGGGTACCCGCATTTTGTAGAAAGCGAATATGATGTATTTCGTTCCGGACACGCATCAACGGCTATTTCCACGGGCCTGGGTCTTCTTGAAGGCTTTCAGAAAAATAAACAGACCAGTGACATAAAAGTAATCGCTCTGGTCGGAGACGGATCATTAACGGGAGGAATGGCGTTTGAAGGATTAAACAATTGCGGCCATCTTAAGAAAAATCTGATAGTATTGTTCAACGATAATACAATGTCCATTTCACCTACCATAGGCGCGCTTGCGGCTCAATTCAACAAACTGCGTCATCAAAAAATAGTTGGTAATATTATTGATGATGTGAAGGGGCTTGTCAAAAAAATACCTAAATTCGGCAGAAGTCTTGAGGACCTGATACGTCTTGTACTTGTAGAAGCGCGGCATATGTTTACTCCGGGGTTGTTGTTTTCAGATCTTGGTTTTGACTATATCGGTCCGATTGACGGGCATGATCTCAAAAAAGTTATCAGCGCGCTTACACTTGCAAAAAATGAAACTAAGCCAGTGGTGGTACATTTTCTCACTCAAAAGGGCAGGGGATTTATTGCGGGAGATAAGGACGGAAAAAATGTAAAATATTCTGTGTGTCCTCATGCGGTTGGACCTTTGAGTTCCAGAATAGCATCTGTAACTGTATCCGGCCAAAAAACACCTGAAACAGTTTCATATTCTATGGTTTTTGCCGATCAGCTCATAACCATGGCCGGGCGGGATAACAGAATTGCCGGAATTACCGCAGCCATGGCAGAAGGAACCGGCCTTGAAAAATTCAGTGAACAGTTTCCGTCACGCTGCTATGATGTGGGGATCTGTGAACAGCATGCAGTTGGTTTTGCCGCAGGGTTAGCTGCTGCAGGCCTGCGTCCTTTTTTTGCAGTGTATTCTACTTTTCTTCAGCGCGCATTTGATCAGGTTTTCCACGAATTAATTCTGCAGGGAAGTCTTCCGGTAGTACTCGCGGTAGACAGAGCCGGTCTGGTCGGAGAAGACGGACCGAGCCATCAGGGAATATACGATATCGCATATTTACGGGTCTTTCCTGATATAATTTTAATGGCGCCTAAAGACGGATATGAACTCAGGCTTATGATGAATTTTGCGGTGGAAACTAATAAAACAACGGCTATCAGATATCCGAGAGATGTATTTCCTTCAGAAAAACAGTTCTCTGTATATACTGAGGTTACTGCAGGGTCATATGAAATACTCTCTGAAGGACGGGATGTATTAATTCTTGCGCTCGGCTCCATGGTGAAAACTGCTCTTAATGCAGCAGAAAAATTAAAAACGGAAGGTACAGAAACCACAGTCGTGAATGCCCGCTTCGTGAAACCAATAAATGAAGAAAAACTTTCCGCGCTGATAAAAAAATATAAATACGTTTTCACTATCGAGGAAGGTGCAGTCCAGGGCGGTTTCGGCAGTATGGTCGGAGAGATAATGCACAGAAACCGTATCACTCACATCCCGCTTACGATGTTCGGTATTCCTGATCTGCTTATTGAACATGCTTCGCGAGAGGAGCAGCTCGTTCAGTGCGGGCTCGACTGCAGCACGCTCTGCAGACGTATCCGGGATGAAATTAAAAAAAAATGAGCCCGGATATGACGAGCGGGTTCTTCATTAATGTTTAATCTGTTATTTTTAGGTACCGGAACATCAGGAGGCGTTCCTGAGGCGGGCTGTGACTGCAGTGTCTGCAGTTCGAAAAATTCAAAGGATAAGAGACTCCGCACTTCAGTGTTATTACGTACCGGCGACTGCTCAATACTGATTGACAGTTCCATAGATGTGCGTCAGCAGCTGCTCACCTATGGAATAAAAAATATTGATTATGTTTTGTACACTCACGCCCATGCCGATCATATTCTCGGCCTCGGTGATTTACGTCATATCAGTTTTCTCCGGAAAGATCCAATAACAATTCTTGCGCGTCAGCAGCACATGAAAGAAATCAAAAATATTTTTTATTATCTTTTTTCACCTCCTCGGCAGATCGGCGGGGGAGTGACCAGAATTACTCCGAAAATAATTACGCGTCCTTTCCGCATCAACAATATAACGGTTTGTCCGCTTGATATCCGGCATGGAATTCTTAAAATTACCGGTTTTCTTTTTGATAACCGTTTTGCCTATATTACCGATGCCTCGCATATTCCAGAAAAATCCATGCAGAAACTCTATAACCTTGATGTGCTGATACTTAATGCCCTTAGATATAAAAAACACGGTACGCACTTTACAGTTGACGAAGCTCTATCGGTAATACATACACTTAAACCAAAACGCACCTATCTCGTGCATATGACGCATAATATCCGGCATCATATACTGCAGAAAAGTCTGCCCAAAAATGTTTTTGCCGCATACGACGGACTTACAATTTCTATATAAGCGGGGTGTATATGAAAAATATTAAAATTTTTCTTTTTCTTTTTCTTTGTATTGGCTTTTGTGTTTTTATACTGCAAAACGCATCAGCAATGGTAACAATCAGATATTTTCACACGGAAATTTCCAATGTTAACGTTTTTGTCCTGATGTTTCTTTCCTTCGTACTGGGAATGATTTTTATGATGCTTCAGTATGTTCTCCGCAGGGATAAACCGGAGAAAAATATAAAACCGGAGAAGAATCAGAAAAAAAAAATCCGGAAAAGCCGCTGTGCTGAACATCAGGTAACACATCTTTCGACGTGCCGGTTTCATTTTTTTCAAAGCAGAGACAAAACATAGTCGATGATTTTTTTCAAAGCGTCCGGATTGACGCGCGCAAAACTCATGTATCAGGCATAGTCGGCGGATTGTCCGGCAGCGCGCTTTCTTTATTTCTGAGCCGTTATTTTAACTCATGCCTGAAGTCTGTATTTATTCTCACAATGAATGAATTAATTGCTCAGCAAATCATCAAGGATTTATTATTTTTCTCAGGAAGCGGCGTTACTATCCGTCATTTCGCTGATATTCCGAGTCTACCGTATGAAATTTCATCCATACCCGATGAAATTCTTTCATTACGCGCTGAAGCGCGGGCTTCTTTGATTAATAAAGTTCATGGAATATATATTGCTTCGGTACGCGCAGCCTCTAAAGTAATCATGCCTCCCGATGTGTATCTTCATGCATGTATTAATATTAAAAAAAAAAACACGGTTTCATATTCGGATTTAATAAGCCAAATTTATGCATCCGGTTATGAAAGAGTGTCAAAAGTATGCGCAAAAGGGGAATTTTCAGTCCGCGGATCCATAATTGATATTTTTTCTCCTTCGACAGCAACACCGGTGCGCATGGAGTTTTTTGACGATGAGATTGAAAGTATCCGTTTATTCAATGCCGATACCCAGATATCATTTTCTGAGCTCGAAACATTCAACATCCTGCCGAGAAGAGACTCCTGGGTGGAAGAAGCGGTATACGCTGCGAAATTCCGGGAAAGTACCGGATGCAACACAGTACCGGAAACAGAACTGCACGCGCAATCCGGAACTCTCATGCACTGTCTGCCGTTTTTCTATCAGCCTCATACAATTTTTGATTATTGTTCAGAATCAATGGACGCCTATTTTGTAATCAACCCTAATGCATGTGAAAAGGAGTTCAGCATATTAGTAAAAGAGTATGAAGAAACCTATAAAAAAAAAGATGCGCGCTCGTTCATATCCCCGCCGCAGCTGCTCTTTTGCAATCCGGTACAAACAGCCGTGAATCGAAAAGGTATAATCATCGATCCGGTACATACAAATCATGAAAATGCCAAAGCGGCTCCTGTCGCAGTACCTCCGCCTGTCCATAACGGCAATATCATTTCGGTAAAAAACGAATTCAAGACTCTGCTGGAAAATGGTCATAGAATTATTGTCAGCACCGGGCACCCGGCGCAGGCTGAACGTATTGGTGAATTGTTTTCTGAATTTCAGCCCGTTATTCTTCATGAAGACTCCGGTGAGAATAGTCCCGTACCTTACTCTGAAAAATCCATGTTTGTCATTCAGAGCGGACTGAGCGGCGGTTTTTTACTGCCCGAATACCGTTTATTACTCATGTGCGACTATGAACTATTCGGACGGAAACAGAAAATTCACAGAGAATTTTCATATACTGATCCCGGAAGAATAATTGAAAGTTTTATTGATTTAAATGAAGGTGATTATGTCGTCCACGTCAATGAGGGAATCGGAATATATGAAGGACTGAAAAAAATTGATACCGCAGGAAGAGTGAAAGATTATCTTAAAATACGCTATCAGAATAATTCTTCGCTGTACATCCCGGTCGAACAGATGCATCTTATTCAAAAATACATCGGGGGGAAAGGGCGCAGTATTCAGATCGACCAGCTCGGAGGAAAGGCATGGGAAAAAGTCAAACAACGCGTAAAAAAATCGGTGGAAACTATAGCCAAAGATCTTGTTACTCTGTATGCGTTGAGGAAAAAAAATAAGAAACAGCCTTTCCCTGCAGATGCGATATGGCAGGATTTATTTGAGGCCGATTTTCCCTATGATGAGACACCGGATCAGCTGAAAACAGCCGAGGATATCAGAAAGGACATGGAGTCGGATATTCCCATGGATCGTCTTGTATGCGGTGATGTGGGGTTTGGAAAAACTGAAGTAGCCGCCCGCGCGGTATTCAGGGCCGCGATGAATTCCAGACAAAGCGCGGTATTGGCGCCGACAACAATTTTATCCGTTCAGCATTATACTAATTTTACTGAACGTTTTAAAAATTATCCCGTAAATATCGCAGTAATTAACCGGTTTGTAAAACCTCCGGAAATTAAAAAGATACTGGAAGAAGTCAGGGAAGGAAAAATTGAAGTTCTGATCGGGACTCACCGTCTTCTTTCAAAGGACGTTAAGTTCCGGGATCTAGGGTTGCTTGTAATAGATGAAGAGCAGAAATTCGGTGTGCAGCACAAGGAAAAAATCCGGAAGTTCGCGAATCTCGTCGATACGCTTACGCTTACCGCTACACCGATACCGAGAACTCTGCATATGTCGCTGATAAATATCCGCGACGTTTCAATTATAAATACGCCGCCCGAAAACAGGCTACCTATTCAAACATACATCATGGAATTTTCAGAAGATGTGATTAAACGGGCCGTGGAACTGGAACTTAAACGAAGTGGCCAGATATTTTTTGTGCACAATGAAGTGGAAACAATCCGGGAAGTGGCGGCATTTTTACAGAAAATCACTCCCGGAATCCGTATCGTCATCGGTCATGGCCAGATGCATGAAGATGATCTGGAATATGTCATGGAAGAATTTGTCCAGCGCAAAGCAGACATGCTCGTATGCACAACCATTATTGATTCAGGTCTGGATATACCGAATGTAAATACCATTTTTATAAATAATGCGCAGAATTTCGGTCTGTCTCAGCTCTATCAGTTAAAAGGAAGGGTAGGGCGATCGGATAGGCAGGCCTATGCATATTTTTTTTATAAAAAAAAACATTCTCTTTCCGAAATTGCGCTCAAGCGTCTCAATGCTATAGGTGAACATACCGGATTAGGTTCAGGAATGAAAATTGCAATGAAGGATCTTGATATAAGAGGTGCGGGCAATATTATCGGAGAAGCACAGTCCGGAGATATTATGTCCGTAGGTTTTGAAATGTATTGCCAGCTTATGAATGAGGCAATAGCAGAACTTTCTGAAATAACTCCGACCGCGGCAGTTTTTAAAACTCTTATCGATATTAAATATGACGGATATATTACCGATGACTATATTCCGGATAACAAGGATAAAATAGAAATATATAAAAGAATCGCCGGCGTGTCCGATGAAAAGGAATGCGCGGTTCTCGAAGATGAAATCAAGGATCGGTATGGGCCTTTGCCTGAGGTAATACTGCTGCTTTTTCACATTGCGAGATTACGGATTGATGCGACACGCATCAGGATCAAAGCCATTCTTGAAAAAAATCAAAAAATACAAATTGTGCTTGGTCAGGATTCGGATATTGACAGAAAAAAATTGGTCAGGGAACTGGAATGTAAAACATATCTCTGCATGGACCGGACTGAAATAAATTCGTTGTTTCTTCTTCTTAATCAGTTTACCGCAGGCAACAAAAATTTTTCATCTGATGATAAAATCGGTCTGATATATTCTTTTATAAATACAATCCGGTCTAATGTCTAAAATATACGGTCAGAAAATTCCGCTCACACAACTGTACAATGCGGTACATACCGATCATCTCCATCATTCAATACTGATGTACGGCCCCGATTCATGCGGCAAATTTGAAACCGCGATGAATCTGGCGAAGACATTGAATTGTACTGAAAGTAAAAATGCCTATTGCGATAAATGCAAAACGTGTCTCGATATTCACTTTTTCAGATCTGCGTATGTACTGCCTCTTTTAAACGACAGCCGTACAGATAATCTGCATTTCTGGTGTACGGTTCTCACAAAGCAGTTATCCAGTGTCCCAAACAGAATTCTTTTTTATCTGCTCAATGATTTTTGCAACATAATCAGCAGGCATAATTACGGATATTGCAAACTTCTGGTTCAGGAAAAACGCTCGTACCCTGAAGGAAAAAAGATTACCGCTAATCAATTGGAAGACCTTCTCGCATGGGCATATGAAACATTTGATAACCTTGTTTCCGGAAAAAAAATGAATGAAGCCGAGGCGGCGGTATTTCTTGAAAAAACAAATGTTCTTCAGAATTGTCTGGACCGGACAATCATCACAAAAGATACCCTCGATAATCTCAGAGAACGCATGAGCCGGACTAACCATGGAAAAAGAATTGTGATTATCCAGAATATTGAAAAAATCCATCCTTCAGTAGCGGGAACTTTTTTAAAACTTCTTGAAGAACCACCTCCTGACACTTTTTTTATTCTAATTTGTTCTGAAATTGAACGAATTCCTGAAGAAATAATCATACCCCTTCGTTCCAGATGTTTTGAACTCGGTTTTTCGTCTGTATCAAATACCGCAATGAAATTATTACTGCAGGAAAAATACGGACTTTCTCATACTGATGAAATCAGTTTCAGCTCAAATGTTTCAACATTAATTCGTAAAATTTCCTTACAAAATGCTGCGATTCCGCTGGATACTTCAACAGAGTTGTATCTTGAAATATTTTCAAATAAAGGATACAATCTGGGGCAGATACTGGATGGAGTTAAAAAAACGGGAATGACCGCATCAGAATTTGTGTCTGGTTTAACAGAAGTGCTATCATCTTCTATAGCCGATCATGTCCTTGAAGGCACATCCAGTTACGCATCTAATAACATATCTGATCATGTACCGCATAAGCCGTTCTCTGCACTGCTTGCGCAGGCGCCGCTTCAGCTTCGCTTTGCGCTTCTAAAAGAAATCCGGAAGTCTTCCGAGCAAAGTGCTGCGCTTAATTCTTCAGAAAATGTGCACATCGCCAGGGTGCTCCTGGCGGTTAACAGAGTTTTCGCGTGACACATTACACCGTGACGCATTACACATGGAAATAAGTCATGAATAAAACAGAAAAAAGACAGAAACAATACATAAAAATAACGGGAATAAAAAAGGAGATTATATGAATAAGATTATTTTGTATACAGGATTACTTACCGTAGCCGCTGTGTGTACCGCCTTTACGCAAGAAACAACCGCACCTGCGGCAGATCAGGCTAATCAGACTAACGAACAGGCTAAGGCACAGACATTCAGCCCGTCTTTTTTCCGGCTCGCTACGACCGATGCCGAAGTTGAAAAAAATGATTACGGCGTTATTAAACAAATAATTTCTGACGTTGAAAATATGTATCTTAAAAATATATTGACTGTTATGGAAGAAACAAAAAAATCCGTAACAGAAAAAAACAAAACACGCGGGGACATGTATGAGTTTTTATCAAGTAAGAATTTTTACTACGATTCAGTTGCAGTCGCACGGGATAACCGGCACTTATATAACGGTATCAATTATTTAAAACTGGCACTGGAAAAATTTATTGCTATCCGTGACGCGCTTGAAGCGAATGGTTTTGAAGCAAAAGAACTCAATGAAATAGAGTATAAATTAAAAAAGTACAACGGTATATTCAATATGTTCCGCGGTGAAGACAGCAATCTTCACATTGCGGTACGCGATTTCGAATACATCATAGAAAAAGCTGAAAAAGGCGCCGCGCTTATTGATAATAAAAATGAAATGATCGAGATTCATACATTTCTCGCCGGTTGTCATAATGAATTATTCAAAAAAAACCGGGGGAACACCGTGCTTGCCCGGAAACATCTCCAGCAGGAATTATTTCATCTCTGGAAGCTTGTTTTATTAAAAAACGAAGGAAATGAAAAACTTACTGAATACAAACTTCTTAATCTCGTAAAAGAATACTATGACATCATCGATGTAAAGAGCGCTGAATATAATGATCTATACCGGACGTATCTCGAAAAATTAGGAAAGGAATATACCGACATTAAAAAAAGAGTGGATGAAACAGGCAAAGATGAGGGATCAGCAAAAACTTCTGAAGGAACCAAACCTGCAGGAGAAACCAAACCTGCCGAGTAACGCAAGCCCTGCGTTTATCCCGTATTTCCAGCGAAAGTATTAAAATCAATGTGATCATTTTTCGCCGGCAAAAGATACATCCGTCTGCGCGAATTTATTTCACTTGCCCCCATGAAACTGCTGGTATTTATTTTAAATAATGAAGAATATCTTGAAGAGGTGCTTTCTGCATACGTGGAAGCCGGCATATCAGGCGCAACTTTGCTTGATTCTGAAGGAATGGGACGTTTTCTTGCATACGAAGTTCCGTTGTTTGCAGGATTTCGTGAGTTCATGAAAGGAAACAAGCCGTACAATAAAACCATTATTTCTGTTGTGCGGAACGAAGAAGTCATTCGTGACGTAAAGAAACTTATCGATGAAATAACAGGCGGTCTGGATAAACCCGGTACCGGAATCATGTTTACTGTTCCCGTCGATTGGGCAGAAGGATTAATGCCGGAGGAATGAATTTATGATACATATCAACGAAATAATTCCGAAAGGGTGTGTACTTATCCGGAATACTGCATCGGATAAAAAAGCGGTAATCAGGCAATTGATCGGACTGCTCGATACCCAAGGGTGTGTCGTAAATAAAGAAATGCTGTATCAGGACGTTATTGAACGTGAAAACCTCACCTCTACCGGCATAGGCAACGGCTGCGGCATTCCTCATGCGCACAGCGATGCGGTAACACATACCGTACTTGCAGTTGCTTGTCTTAATCCTGCTATCTCATTTGACTCAATAGATGAAATACCGGTACGAATTGTATTTCTTCTCGCCGGCCCGAAATCATGTACCGGAATGCACCTTAAAATATTATCAAAAATGGCCCGTCTTCTCCATGGTCAGGATTACTGCAATGCATTAGCGCAGGCCGAATCTGAAGACTCCTTCAGAGAAATACTGAAAATCAGAGATGACTGACAGGCGTATCCGCATCCTGTGGGCATTGCTGCGCCTTTTCTTTACTGCAGCTGCGCTTTTTGGAGTATGGATTTTATTTACAATGCGGTTCGGTTTTTTTACTCTGTGTGCAGGCGGTATAGGAGCACTGACAGTATCCGCCATTACCTACAGGATATTTATACCCGAACATGACGCATCCCTGAAGTTTTTTTTCCCTAATCCTCTGTTTCTCATCATATTTTTTTTCAGCGCAGTGTTCTATTTATACGTCTCCAGTTATAAAATGCTTCTTGCAGTAGTGAGCGGTAAAGTTAATCCGCGTATTGTGCATTTCCGTACACGTTTGCGTTCCGACCTGGCTCGTATGGTGCTCGCTGAAGCCATTACTCTCACTCCCGGAACTATTACTCTTGATCTGAACGACGATCATCTCACCGTGCACTGGTTTTTCTGCAGCACAAGTCATGCGCGCCTTGCCGGTGAAATAATAAAAGGTCGGCTTGAATCTCAACTGTCAAAAGTGTGGACGTGATGCAGCGCATCACACAACTGCTCTCCCGGCAGATACCGGCAGTTCTCTATGGTATGCAGTGGTTCCTGCTGATATGCAGTGTTTTGATTCTTGCCAGAATGCTCAAAGGACCTTCTTCGGCCGACAGGCTTGCGGCATTGAATATTTTTTCAGGAATAGTTCTTGCGTTTCTTGTGATTACCGGTGTGCAGAAATCAGGCATTTTGTACCTTGATGTTGCGCTTGTGTACGATATTTTCGGTTTTCTGGGTTTTCTCGCAATCTCTCATTTTTTAAAGAATAAATTTTTCAGCGGGGATAAAACAGAATGATTGATTTTTTAAGCATATGTATTGCGTATGCAGGATTTTTAACCGCGGTAATCTTCGGAATTGCAGGTGTCGCAGGCCTTTTCAGATTTCCGGATCCTTACGCCCGTCTGCAGGCCGGTTCCTTATGCGGCACGACTGCTGTTTTTTCAATTTTTATTGCATGTATCGCAATCGCACCCGAACGTTCCATTGCTGCCCGTATAATTATAATCGGAATTATTTTCTTAGTTTCCGCCCCGACTGCTTCGCATATTGTCGCGCGCTTTACCTGGAATTCGGGCATTATGCCATGGAGACCAAAGGGAACCAAACGGTCTGCGGATATGTATGCACAGGAAAAAGCTCCGGTAAAACAACAGAATAAGACGGACTGATTATGATTATTTTAATCTTAGCACTGATAATTACACTGTCCTTCTACGCGCTGCAGTCACGTGATCTGCTGCATGGGACTATTGCACTGAGCGCTGCTAGTCTTCTCTCGGCGCTCTTGTATTACATTCTTCACGCGCCGGATGTAGCAATTACAGAAGCGGCTGTGGGTGCCGGTGTTTCCACCGTTGTATTTGTCTGGGTAATACGCGCAACAAAAAGAAAAGACGATTCATGAAGAAAAACAAAACCGATATTACAAAAAGGAAATGGTTTCAAATCACACCCGGTGTAGTATCAGAAATATTGCCATTATTATGTGTAAGCGCGGTATTAGTTCCCGTATTCGCAATATCCCTGCCCTGGCCTGATCAGACCAAAAAATATCTTTTTTCTTCTGCAATCCTGGAAACAGGAGCGCAGAATCTTGTAAGTTCGCTGTATCTCGGTTACCGCGCCTTCGACACACTTGGAGAAACTGTTGTGCTTTTGACTGCAGTTACCGGTGCAATCATGATAATCAAAAGCAGTGTACACACAAACAATTCATACACATTCAGTCAGCAGAATGTACCATCAAAAACGCGTATGCTCCGTACTGAACTTCTTGATACGGTTACCGGCAAACTCGGGCCGGTGGTGCTTCTGTTCGGATTTTATGTAATGTTGTTTGGTCATTTATCTCCAGGCGGGGGCTTTCAGGGCGGCGTGGTAATTGCATCTGCAATTGTTTTTCTCAGCCTCGGCAGTAAATCCGATGGCGCGCTTGTACTTACAAAACCCGGAGTTCTTCTGTGGATTGAAGCAGCTTCGTTCGGCGCGTTTCTGATTGCAGCTTGCGCAGGGATGATAACGGGAAATGGTTTTTTTACAAATCCCTTTCCGTCCGGGTTTCCTGCTCATGCGTATATAATATTTCTTAATTGCGCGGTAGGTTTAAAAGTCGGCGCGGGTGTCAGTTTTCTATGTATTGAGATGATACAAAATAAGGAATAAATCTTGATTGAAAGGTGTCTCATTTTCTTATTATTTCTCACGGGTTTTCATGCAATTATTGTACGGAAAAATGTAATTAAAAAAGTATTCGGGTTAGGTATCATAAACAGCGCGGTAGTTATATTATTTATTCTTGAAGGATCCCGTTCAGGAAACAGCGCGCCGATTATTCAGCCCGGAGTACAGGATGTGGTCGACCCCATACCGCAGGCACTGATGCTTACCGCTGTAGTGATCGGTGTGTGTCTGACCGCTCTTGCCCTCACACTTGTATACAGGCTGTATACACATAGTCTCTCATTACATATTGACGAAATTCGCCGAAAAATACATGATACAACACACTGATCTTATTTTTGCTCCTGCGCTTTTACCGCTTATCGGCGCAGCTGCCGCATTTTGCGCTAAATCGTTACGCGGTAAAACTTCGCGGTATCTTGAAATAGCCGCCGGATGTACCGGCCTGGTACTGCCTTTTTTCGCATTATTCTTACTTTACAAGAGTACTTTGTACGGTGCGGTGTATAAGGGTGTAATAGGGAACTGGTACAATGATGTGGGTATTTCCTACCGTTTCGACGGTATATCATGGCTTATAAATTTTCTTGGTTTCATAATCGCGCTTCCGGCATGGATTTATGCGCAATCAGAAAAGGATACAAAAACATTTACTCCCCTTTTTTTGATTCAAACCGCGGCAGTCGGCGCCATGGCGATGTGCGCGGATATATTTAATCTGTTCGTCTGCCTTGAGATAATGGGTATCGCCTCCTATATACTCGTTGCATCTTCTGCAAAACCCGGCGCATTTCTTGCCTCATTTTCCTATTTAATGATAAGTGCATCCGCAATGGTTTTTTTTCTGTTCGGCGTATACGGATTTTACCGGCTTACCGGCAGTCTGTCATATGACAGTATCGCCCTTGGTCTTTCCCTGCTTCCTGATAACGGAGGCCACGCCGCGGTTATTTCTCTCGCGCTGATTACCGGGGCGGTTGTGATCAGAGTAGCCGTTATGCCTTTGTACGGATGGCTTCCTGATGCGCACGCGCTCGCGCCGCACGCGGTGTCAGCTGTCCTTTCCGGAGTACTCATTAAAACTCCTCTTTTCGCGCTTTCCCGTGTTGTCGATATTTTGCCTTCCGGTCGGGCCGCCGGTGAATTAATGGGTTATGCCGGGGCGGTTACCGCCTTTCTCGCAGCAGTTATCTCCCTTTCGCAAAGTGATGTGAAACGTCTGCTTGCCTATAGTTCAATCAGTCATATCGGTTATATTGTATGCGCATGGGGCGCGGCGGTACACGCGGGAACTCACACCCCCGAAGGACGGATATTGATGAGCGCGGCTTTCGGGCATGCCGTCTTTCACGCCGCATTTAAAGGATTATTGTTTTTAAGTGTCGGCATCACTGCGGATCGCACGGGGAACAGGGATATTACTGCGCTTCGCGGCGCTGTAAAATTTCTATACAGAAACGGTGAAAAAATACCGGTTACCTTTCCTGCATTTTGTATCGGCTTCTTTTCAATATGTGCGCTGCCGCCGTTCAACGGTTTCCTCAGCAAAAGCTCAATCAGTCTTTTATTGGCCGGTAATTGGCAGAATGTATTTCTTATTGCCGCAGGAGTGGTTACCATTGCCGCTTTTATCCGGCTTGCGCGAATATATTTTCCTGATAAAAATGTACCGTCACCCACATACACTCCTCTTGCATCTTCCACGTCGGGATCGGTGTATATATCTCAGATTTTTCTCTCGCTAATTTGTCTTTGTTCAGGATTATTCGGGCCGTTTCTGCTGCACACCTTCAGTCGTATATTGAGCGGCGGACTTCGTGAGTGGCCGTTCAGTGCCCGATCCTTTTATACCATTCCCGGTATAATAAAAATTATTTTCTATTCAGCAGCCGGATTTGGTCTCTATACCTTATCAAACACTCATTCCGTCAACCGGGTTCTGTATCTCATTAAAGAAAGACCGCGAAGTTTTGACGGCCTGTTCACCGCGTTTGGTCTTGGTCTGGCCGCAACTGCTGCATGGATGCTGTTCCGGTGAAATACTTTGTATTGTTTTTCTTTTTTTTCTGTATATCCCGCACAGTTTTTTCTGCTGCAGAATATTTTATCGCAGGGCACGGCGATGATACTGCCGATGGTTCCCGGGATACACCATGGCGCAGTATCGATCACGCGCTCCAAAAAATCAGTCCGGGTGATACACTCACTCTGTTTCCAGGAACGTATCAAACCGCAGGAAACCGTCTTGAATTATCCGGTACGACGCTGCGTCCGGTGACGATTCGCTCAAAGCCGGATACTACGGCAGTGATTACCGGTATACAGGAAAAAATTACCTGGCAGTGTGTCTGTAAAGATAAAGGAATATACCGAAGTACTCAGAAGTTCGCTCCCCGGTTTTGCGGAATGTGGCTTACCGAATACGATATACAGCTTGTGCAATATGCCGCGTATGCAGATTTATCATCTGATAACTATACAATCGTGAGCGGATTACCGCATTATATCGGTCCGGGTTTTCATTTACATAATGATGGATATGTATATATCCGTCTTATGCAAAATCCCCATGATTGTGAAGACTCCTCAGGTAAAAAACTGCCTCCTGTCCCCAAAGATACCGATCCGGCGAAAAATGCAATCACAGTTTTCACCACGCATACCTTATTCAATATACGCAGCAGCAGTTATGTTATTTTTGAAAATATTTCATTCGCGTATGCATCTTACCTGTTTGATTTTGGTGAAAACGTCAAAAATTTTACTTTTAGCAATTGTGCATTTAATTTCGGACAATACGGAATGGTGCTGCGCGGAACAGAACACTTCCTTTTTCATAATTGTGCGTTCAACAACGGGTTTCCGCCGTGGTTGTACTGGTGCGATATCAAATCAAAAGATGAAGCAAAGGCTGCTCCCCAGTTTCAATCTTTTGCGTTAAGCGGTATCTTTTCCGGATTTTCTGTCAGATATTGTCTCTTCAGAAATACTATGGATTCAATTCTCATTGCATCCGGATCTCATAATGTTTTGATTATGAGTAATATATTTTTCCGTCACCGCGACGACTGTATCAATATCGATCCTGCTGTTTCAAATGTGCACATTCAGCATAATATTATGCAGGAGGTTATGGCAGGCATTGCCGTACTCGGAGGGAATAGTCCTTCCGCCGGAGAAGTTTATATTCATCACAACATAATCGATGCATCCGCACCGCAGCGGGGCGCGAGAAACGGAAGCATGCGGTCGGCGAAATGGCCGCGCTGGACTACAGTAGGGCCGTTCAGCGCGCATGATTCGGGGTACCGGGACGCGTGGTGGAAAGTGTATAATAATACTCTCATCGCCGGCCCAAGCGGATACCAGAATGCGGGTTGCGGGCCGCACGGAGTGAAAGGGAACCCGCAAAAAATATTTATAAATAATATCGTATATGTGAAAGGAGACAGATGTATATATGCCGGAGAAGACGGCGCGGACGGCGGATTATATGACGGCAATATTTTATTTCGTGAGCCCGGGGGGCACACTCCGCTTTTTTACCGTTTTTACACGCGGCAAATCCATACGACATTCGATTCTTTCCGAACCAGTGCGGAAAACATCTGGGAACAAAACGGCCTCTATTGTAATCCCTTATTCTCAAAACCGGTATTCTGCACTTTGCCTTCTGATTTTACTGCCGTTTGGATCAGTTATCTGCCTCGCTGCCGCGATGTGTTCACTCCCGGCGCTTCGTATGAAGGATTGAACCTTCCGCATACAAAGAATGTGTCATACCGCGGTGCGGTACAATAAAAAAAAATTAAGGATAAAAATGAAACATAATAACATACGGAATATCGCCATCATTGCACACGTAGATCACGGAAAAACGACACTACTCGATGTATTATTCAGGCAAACCAATACACTGGATAAAAAAATAATGCATACCGAACGCATTATGGACAGTAATCCGCTTGAAAAGGAACGCGGTATTACCATTCTCGCAAAGAACGCTTCCCTTTTTTATAAAGACATAAAAATTAATGTAATTGATACTCCCGGTCATGCGGATTTCAGCGGTGAAGTTGAACGAATTCTGAATATGGTTGACGGAGTGCTGCTTTTAGTCGACGCATTTGAAGGCCCTATGCCGCAGACCCGTTTCGTGACCCGGAAAGCACTCGCTCTGGGATTAAAACCAATCGTGGTAATAAATAAAATTGACCGGCCGGGTTCACGTCCGGAAAAAGTGCATGATATGGTCTTTGATCTTTTTGTCGAATGTCACGCAACAGACACACAGCTTGATTTCCCATGCGTGTATGCTTCCGCTAAAGACGGGTATGCCGTGCGTTCACTTGAAGATCCGCATGAAAATATTCTTCCGCTTCTTGATTACATAATTTCAGAAATTCCAACTCCTCCGGCACAATCCGGTGAGCCCTTCCAAATGCTGGTAAGCGATTTGCAGTATGATACCTTTCTCGGCAGCCTGATGGTCGGCCGCATACACAGAGGGACAATAAAAACAGGGATGCAGGTAGTGCGCATTCTTCCTGATGGTGTAAATAAAAATTTTAAAGTTCAGACAATATTCGGATTTCACGGTCTTGAACGGCGCGAAATATCCATTGCATATGCCGGAGATATTATCATTATTGCCGGTCTTGACGATGGAAAAATAGGAGAAACACTCGCCGATCCTCTTGCCGCTGAAGCGCTTCCGGTTATTAAAGTTGAAGAGCCCACACTCAGTATGAACTTTATGGTTAATACTTCACCGCTTGCAGGTAAAGAAGGAAAGTATGTAACAAGCCGTCAGATACGTGAACGTCTTTTCCGGGAAGCGAAAACAAATATTTCCATGCGGGCCGAAGATACCGGAGTTATGGGTGAATATAAAGTATCCGGAAGGGGAGAACTTCATTTAAGTATACTCATTGAAACTATGCGGAGAGAAGGATATGAATTTGCCGTATCGTATCCTCAGGTATTGTATAAAACAATTGACGGAGTAATGCATGAGCCGGTTGAAGACCTGCAGATTGAAGTTCCGGAATCTTTTATGGGAGCTGTACTTGAGGAACTGGGCAGAAGAAAAGCTGAAATTCAGGATATACAGGAAATTTCAGCCGCTAACCGTTCAGTACGTGCCATTATTCCCACACGCGGTTTGCTCGGATTCAGAACGTTATTTCTCACTCTCACCAGGGGTGAGGGGATAATGAGCTACAGCTTTTATGCGTATCAGCCCTTTAAAGGAAAAACCGTAACCAGACAAAACGGCGTATTAATCGCCCATAAAACCGGCGAATCAATCCCATACGGGATGAGGATTCTTCAGGATCGCGGGTCTTTTATCATTCCTCCGAATATACCGGTCTATGAGGGAATGATAGTCGGTATTAATAACCGCGATAATGACCTGACCGTTAATGTGTGCACCACAAAAAAACTTACAAATATGCGGGCGTCCGGTAAGGATGATGCAGTCCGGCTTATTCCCCACATTCAGATGAGTCTTGAACAGTCTCTTGAGTTTATTGCAAACGATGAACTTGTTGAAATAACACCGAAGAGCATACGGCTGAGAAAACGTTTTTTACAGGAGCATGAGCGTAAAAGATTTAAGAACTCCCGTGAAAAACCGGATAGCGCTGAAGAGCCGAAAATAAAATACAGTTGAATGGGCAATGCGGGAGTCGAACCCACGACCTTTGGCTCCGGAGGCCAACGCTCTATCCAGCTGAGCTAATTGCCCTTAACGATGTATTATACCGCGAATGAGCAGAATAATCAAGTTTCGCCACCGGCAATTCAGGCGGGACGTTTGCAGGTGGTCTTTCTCTGCAGGCACCGTGGAAGGGGTTTCGCTATCGGCAATTCAGGCGGGACGTTTGCAGGTGGTCTTTCTCTACAGGCACTGTGGAAGGGGTTTCGCAATCGGCAATTCTGGCGGATGTTTGTCGGTGGTTTTTTTCTACAGGCACCGTGGAAGGGGTTTCGCCACCGGCAATTCAGGCGGACGTTTGCCGCCGCCCTCCTGGCGGCGGACTGCACTCTGAACGGAGAAAAAAAATGCGGCATCCTGCCGTTTTTTTCTCCGTTAAGCCGCTCTGAATTA
>Ga0180007_10000319_pt1 | contig 85243 bp, 53 predicted proteins | sample MM_PC_MetaG_FD_121122 | JGI IMG/M metagenome (GOLD analysis project Ga0180007, IMG submission 121122) | Groundwater microbial communities from the Aspo Hard Rock Laboratory (HRL) deep subsurface site, Sweden - MM_PC_MetaG | ecosystem: Environmental > Aquatic > Deep subsurface > Groundwater...
AATGAAAATCACGGTTATGCAACTTATATAACTTCTGATGATAGCATAGCTATTTTGGTTAATAATCATTTTACAAAAATTTCAAAACCATTAATTACGGATTTGCAAATAGACTTTGGTGGTCTGCAAAGTTGGGATAGATATCCGAAAGTGTTTTCTGATTTGTACTGGGGAAGTCAATCCGTTGAGATGGGACTTTATACAAATAGTGGAAGTTTTCCAATTACTCTTACGGGAAAAATTGGCTCTGAATCAATTGAATTTACTAAAACGCTAAACTTTTCCGATAGCAGCGGATACCGCTTTGTTCCACGACTTTGGGCTAAATCGAAAATAAACCATTTATTAGATTTAATAGATATTAATGGCGAATCGGATGAACTAATTGATCAAATAATTGAATTGAGTTTGCGTTTTCAAATCTTAACTAAATATACTGCGTTCTATGTTGATCCCGAGGATGATTTTACAGACATAGAGTCTAACGATTTATTTCCAACAGAATTTACAGTTGAGCAGAATTATCCAAATCCATTTAATCCAACAACATATATAAACTATGCTTTGCCAAAAGGAGTAGATAATTATCATGTTGTGATAAAAATTTATGACATACTTGGAAGATTAGTAAAAGTTCTTGTGGATGCAAATCAGCAGCCTGGCAGTTACAAAGTTCAGTTTGATGCTAGCGGTTTAGGAAGTGGAATCTATTTCTATACGGTTAATGCTGGACAATTTAGTGCTACTAAAAAAATGATTTTAATGAGATAAACATATAAATTTGTGTTGCCCAGTATAATGCTGGGTGACACATAAGGGCGATTCCCAAAACTTAATATTATATTTATGATTTTACTAGTTCTCAAAACGATACCTTAATCAAGCTCTTTTGAAATTAGCAAAAAAGATTAAGAATTAAGAGTAATAACTTACTGTTGTTGAAGGTTTGGTTGTATTATTAATATTAGGTTTAAAAATATATGTTTGAGGGAATGGTAAATAAAACAAAAGACAATCACAAAATAATTGTAATTGCCTTAAAATTTTTGCGTTCTAAACTTATGCTGTTAAGCTATTATAATGTCTTGTAAGTGAAGATTTTCTTCTAGCAGCAGTATTTTTATGTAATCTACCCTTGCTAACTGATTTGTCAATATAAGAAATTGCTTCTTTTAGAACTATTTCTGCAGTTGCTTTTTCTTTTGTAGCATTAACTTTCTTAATTAAAGTTTTCATTTTTGAAAGTGCTGCTTGGTTTCTTACACGTTTAGTTTCGCTTTGTCGTATTCTTTTCTTTGCTGATTTATGATGAGCCATACCACATATCCTAAATAATTATTTTTACAGTTTACAAATATACAATTATCAATTCTGTATGTCAAACAAATAGAAAAAGTGAATAATATCCTTTTGTGGTGGACAAAAATATTTTACTAACATATTATAATCATTTTGTCTTTAGTTTACATATATCTTAGATTTACAATTCTAATCAAAAAAAAGGATTTTTCCATTTATGGAAAGTATAACAGGCGTAATTGATATTTATCTTTTCTACAGTGAAAATAATGGATATTCTGTTTTTAAATTAGAAGATGGAACAAGTGTAGTTGGAAATCTTCCAAAGTTGAATGAAGGTGATAGAGTTGAACTTACTGGAGAGTGGGTGAAACATCCTCGTTATGGAAAACAGTTTAAAATTGAAACTGCTAATATTGCTCACCCAACTACTGAGAGTGGAATAATTAAATACCTTGGTTCGGGAATGATTCATGGAATAGGTCCAGTTACTGCTAAACGGATTGTAAATCACTTTGGTGAATCAACAATGGATGTTTTTGACAACAACATTTCCCGTCTGTTGGAAGTTGAAGGAATTGGCGCAAAAAAGTTAGAAGTAATTAAAGAAGGTTGGGAAACACAAAAAGGCGTGAAAAATGTGATGTTATTCTTACAATCACATGGAATATCATCAACTTACTCAATGAAAATATACAAAACATATGGAGATGCGGCACCAGACTTGATTGAAAAAAACCCTTACCGTTTAATTTCTGATATTTGGGGAATTGGGTTCAAAACTGCGGATGAAATTGGCAAAAATTTTGGTTTTACCGGAGATGATCCATTCCGAATTAAAGCTGGTATTATTCATATGCTTCAACAAGCAAATAGAGATGGACATGTGTTTCTTCCAAAAGAAGAATTAATTAAAGAAGCGTCATACATGTTGCAAACTGATGTGGGATATTCTGATATTGTCTTCGAGGAACTAGAGGAAAATGGAGAAATATATATTCACAACGGCAATGTTTACATTAGTGAGTATTATCAAGCTGAACGTGAAATTGAAAATTCAATAAATCGCTTGCTGCAAACAAAAGCAGAAAAATCGCCAAAACTTGATAAAGTTATTTCGTCATTCAAAGAAAAATATTCGAGCGAACAGATTAATGCAATTAGAAGTTCGTTTTCTGAAAAAATGATGATAATTACTGGTGGACCTGGTACAGGGAAAACTACAACTCTAAAAGGAATTATTCAACTTTTCCAAACCTTTGATAAAAAAATTATGCTTGCAGCTCCAACTGGGCGTGCTGCAAAAAGAATGGCAGAGGTAATTGGAATTGAAGCAAAAACAATTCACAGATTGCTTGAGTTTAATCCACAAGATGGTTCTTTTAATTACAACGAAGATAATCCTCTTGAAACTGATTTGCTAATTATTGATGAAGTTTCAATGATTGATACTTTGCTGATGTATAGCTTAATTGTTGCAATAAGTTCAAATACCACTATTATTTTTGTTGGTGATGTTGATCAGCTTCCTTCCGTTGGTGCAGGAAATGTTCTAAAGGATTTAATAGCTAGCGAAAAAATTCCTCTAGCAGAGTTAAATACAATTTTTAGACAAGCAAAGGATAGCGACATAATTACCAATGCTCACAGAATAAATAAAGGAGAAATGCCTGCTCTTAATTTTTTACAAGACACTGATTTTGTTTTTCTTGATGAAAGCGTAAACGGAAATATTCCCAAGAAAATTCTTAATTTGTGTGTGAATGAGCTTCCACAAAAATATAACTTTAATCCTGTTGAAGATATACAAATTTTATCTCCAATTTATAAAGGTGAAGTTGGAGTTACTGCATTAAATAAATTATTCCAAAATGAACTAAATAAATCAGCAAAAGTTTTTGCTCAAGGTGAAAAAATATTTAAAGCAAACGATAAAGTAATGCAGTTAAGAAACAATTATGATAAAAATGTTTTTAATGGTGATATTGGTTTTGTTGTTGGAACCAATAATGAAGATAAAGTTCTCTTTGTTTCTTTTGAAGGAAAAATGGTTGAGTATAAATTTGAAGATCTTGATGAAATTACTTTAGCATATGCCGTTACAGTTCACAAAAGTCAAGGCAGTGAATTTCCGTGTATTATTTTGCCTTTAACAACATCGCATTATATGATGCTTCAACGAAATCTTTTATATACCGCAATTACCCGCGCAACCAAATTGCTTATTTTAATTGGAACAAAACGCGCACTTGCAATGGGAGTAAATAACAACAAAGTTAGAAACAGATTTACAAGTTTGTTTAAAATTTAACGACTTTATACAGTATTCCCAATCCAAACTTTTTAATATTTAAATCGTCTAAAATTCGTAATTTTTATTTATAATAATTTTAATTAATGAGGATATTTTATGAAACAAAAACTATCAATTATCTTAATTGTTCTATTTTTTGTGTCATCAATTAGTTTTTCGCAGACAAAAACACGCGAAGATATTGATGCAAAATACAAATGGAATTTAGAAGATCTTTATTCATCAGTTGATGAATGGCAAAAGGATGTAAAAGTAGTTGAAAAAAGAATTCCAGAAATTACAGAATTTAAAGGCAAGCTTGGTGAAAGCTCTAAAAATCTTTTAACAACTCTTGATAACATGTTTTCAATCAATAAAAATTATGCAAAGCTTTCTAGCTACTCTGCTCGTTTAAAAGATCAGGATTTAGGAAATAGTACAAACGAATCATTAGCCCAACAAGCTAGTTCTCTTGGAAATAAGCTTTCTGAAGCTGCTTCTTATTTTAATCCAGAAGTTCTTAATATTGACAAGGACAAAATGGATAAATTCTACAAAGATGAGCCTGATCTTCTAAATTATAAAATGGTACTTGATGATGTTCAACGTATGCGTATACATACTTTATCAGAAAGCGAAGAGAAAATTATTGCAAGTTATGGTCTAATTGGTGCAAATCAATATGATGTTTACGGAATTTTTACAAATGCCGAAATGCCAAGCGAAACTGTTACGCTTTCAAGTGGTGAAGAGGTTAAACTAAACTCTTCTGGATATTCAAAATATAGAACTTCTGATAATAGAGCTGATAGAGCTTTAGTATTTGATAAGTTTTTTAATAATTATGGGAAATTTGAAAAAACCATTGGTATTAATCTTGCTGGTCATGTTAAGGGAGATTATGTTTATTCAAAAAATAAGAATTACGATACAGCTATAGAAGCGGCATTAAATGTAAATAATGTTCCAACATCTGTATATGAAAATCTAATTACGCAAATCAATAATTCACTTCCAACATTACACAGATTTTTAAATTTGAAAAAGCAAATGCTTGGCTACGATACGTTGTATTATTATGATTTGTATTCATCAATGGTTGAAAAAGCTGATATGAATTTTTCGGTTGAAGATGGACAAAATATAATTCTAAAAGCCTTACAACCTCTTGGCAAAGAATACACCTCTGTGCTTCAAAAAGCTTTTAGCGAAAGATGGATTGATTACTATCCAACTATCGGAAAAAGAAGTGGTGCATACTCTACAGGTGGTGAATATGATGAACACCCTTATATCTTAACTAATTGGACTGACGATTATAACTCAGTTTCCACCCTTGCTCACGAGCTTGGACATACAATGCACTCATATTTATCAAACCAGAATCAACAATATCAAAACTCGCAATATCCAATTTTCGTTGCTGAAATAGCTTCAACTCTTAACGAAAATTTGTTAAATGATTATATGGTTGAAAATGCAAAAAGTGATAAAGAAAAATTATTTATTCTTGGAAGTTATTTAGAAATGTTGCGTGCTACACTATTCCGCCAAACTTCATTTGCTGAGTTTGAATGGGAAATACACAAAAAAATAGAAAATGGTGAACCACTGAATGGCGAAATAATGAGTAATATTTATTACGATATAGTAAAACGCTATTATGGTCACGATAAAGGTGTTACTGTAGTTCCAGAATATATTAAATACGAATGGGCTTACATCCCTCATTTTTATTACAACTACTATGTTTATCAATATGCTACTTCAATTATTTATGCAACCGCATTTGCTGAAAAAATAACAGATTCTCAATTGCAGCTAATTGAAGGTGAGCTTGGTGCTGCAAAAAATCCAGCAGTTGATGATTATTTCAAAATATTAACAGGTGGAGGTTCTGCATATCCAATCGATTTAGTGAAAAAAGCTGGTGTCGATCCAATGTCTGCTGAACCATTTGAACTTGCAATGAAAAGAATGAATGATGTGATGGATAAAATAGAAGAAATTATAAAGAAATAAGTTTTTTATAAATGTTGTCTCAGTCAACTAACTGAGGCAACATCTTTCTTGCAATTCCACTATGATTAAAAATGATCACATTCAAAGTAAAAATGACCAGACAACCTATCCAATTTATTCTATACAGACAATTTATTGTTTTGTTTGGAAAGGTAGTATAAATGCATAACTCAAACTTTATGTTCAACTGTTTGGTGCAAAATGAAAAAAATAAGATTTTCTGCAATAACCTAATTCAACTACCTACCTGTTAACCAATTTTTTAGTAATAATTTATCACCTTCACTTAATTTTGCTGAAGGATGAGTGATTAGATAAATTGGCATTGGCATTGTATCTCGCGAAATTTCTTCAATTATTTCTTTCTTTTTCTTTTCCATTTTACTTTCGTCTAATTTATTCCATTCGGAAAAATTTAATTCCTCCCTTCCAAATTTTACATCTCTTGTAACTAACCAAGAAATTGGTGCTATATAGCTATAGGCTGGCCAATTAGTTTCATTTGAATGACAATCGTAACACGAGGTTTTAAGGACTAATTTTACTTCTGCTGGCGCTGATAAAGCTAAATTTTTATCCACTTCGGGATTTTCTCTATTAACGGGTATTAGCTGAATTAAAACTAATGGAATTAGCACATACAAAAAATATTTTTTAACTATTTTCAACTTTTCACCTCCTATTTATAAATTACTTAATATTAAACTAAACGATTATAGAAAAAAATATTTTAGCTTATTAAAATATAATAGCAAAACTATTTAATAAACTAATTAAAATAAATGATATTCTATTTAAACTAAGTTTGTTTCAATTTTGCAACGTTGTTGCACGGTGTGTCGCAGAAGTGAAACAGATGCTTGTTGATAATTTTTCATTTCTTTGTATTTAGTCAAATTTCAAGCTTTTATAAATAAAACATTGTTGGCCTATTTGTTGCATTGACGTGCAACACAACAAAAAACATGAAAAATGGAAATAATAATAGTGCCTTTATTTGGCAGCAGAATTTCACCGCGTATAGATTATGCTGAGCATTTTAAGATATTAACTGTAGAAAATGGAAAAATTCAGAAGATAGAATTTATTAAGATAATTACGAATAATCGCCTAGAAAGAATAAACAGATTAATTAGGCTTAAGCCAGATATAATAATTTGCAATGGTATTACCGAGCGTTGCTATGTGGAGTTAACAAAATCCAACATTAAAATTATTCCTTGGATTCAAGGAGAATTAGAAGAAGCGCTTCAAAATTATTTTTCTGGTTATTTACGTGAAAATGGAAAACACAGATTTGGAAATAAATTTAATTAATAAAGTAGGAAATAATTATGTCACAAAATCGGCGAGATTTTTTAAAAACATTTGCAGCCATTGGCACCACTGCTGCAACACTCACAGCCGTTACACCTAATATAGCTAAAGGTAGTTCACGTAGGGAATTATCTATAGATAGAAAAGGCGTATTAGTCGATACTACAGTTTGTATCGGCTGTGGAAAATGTGAATGGGCGTGTAAAACCGCACATAATATGGAAGCAGGAAATTTTGATGATTATAGCTCGCAATTAACCGATGGCTCGCAAAGACGACCATCAGAAAATGCTTTAACGGTTGTAAATCAAATTGACACATCAATAATGAATAGCGATAAAGTTAAACTACAATGTATGCATTGCGACCATCCAGCATGCGAATCGGCTTGTATTGTTAGTGCAATTACAAAACAAGAAAATGGAGCTGTTACTTGGGATACAGATAAATGTATTGGATGTAGATATTGCATGGTTGCATGTCCTTTCCAAATACCAGCATTTGAATACCAAAAAGCTTTAGATCCTAAAATTGTAAAATGTGATTTTTGCTATGATAGAACCAAAGAAGGAAAATTGCCAGCATGTGTTGAAATTTGTCCCGTAGGAGCATTAACTTATGGAACAAGAGAAGAACTTTTAATAGAAGCAAAAAGAAGAATTAGCAAAGACCCAGATAAATATTTTGACCATGTTTTTGGTGAATATGAAGTTGGTGGTACATCTTGGCTTTATCTTGCCGAAAACAATTTAGTTAATAAAGTTTTTCCAAAATTGGGTACAAATACAGCTCCTGGTGTTTCTGAATCTATTCAACACGGGCTATTTGCATATTTTGTTCCGCCAGTTGCTCTTTATGCTTTACTTGGTGGCGTAATGTGGCTTTCTAAAAACAAAGACAAAAATGAAGGAGGTCACTAATGGAGCATGCATTTAAGCCAGAACAGATGACAAAAAAATATTTTACTCCATGGGTAATTGTGCTTTCTGCAATTGCATTAAACGGCTTGGGATTTTTAGCAATGAGATTTTTCTTCGGAATTGGTTCAGTAACCAATCTTAATAATCAATTTCCATGGGGAATTTGGATTGGACTTGATGTAGCTGCGGGCGTTGCACTTGCAGCGGGTGGATTTACTACAGCAGCACTTGGTCACATTATGCATCGAGATAAATATGAAACAATTATTCGTCCAGCACTTTTAACTGCAATGCTTGGATATACTTTTGTTGCAATGGGTGTTTTTGTTGATATTGGTAGATGGTATTACATTTGGCATCCACTAGTTATGTGGAACGGAAATTCTGCACTTTTTGAAGTGGGCATTTGTGTTATGATTTATGTTTCAGTGCTATACATTGAATTTTTGCCAATTGTTACAGAACGCTTTATTGGGAAAGTAAATTTACCTGGATTTCTGAAAAAATTTAATCTTTTAGTTGATGGATTATTAAGAAAGTTAGATCGTGGTCTTGAAAAAACAATGTTTATTTTCATTATTGCTGGCGTTGTACTTTCATGTTTGCATCAATCTTCACTAGGTACTTTAATGATAATTGCTGGTCCAAAAATGCATCCACTTTGGCAAACACCAGTTTTACCATTACTTTTCTTACTATCAGCATTTTCGGTTGGTTTTCCAATGGTTATTATGGAATCAATAAGTGCTTCCAAATCATTTGGATTAAAGCCTGAATTAGATGTGCTTTCAAGCCTTGCCAAATTTGTGGCTCCTTTATTAGGAATATATTTAGCTTTTAAAATAGGAGACATGTTTATTCGCGAAACTTTTGTTTATTTAGCCGAATTTAATTCAACCACAATAATGTTTACACTCGAAGTTGTTGTTGGTGTTATTATTCCTTTAAGAATGTTTCTTTCCGCGGCTGTACGCAACTCAACAACAGGATTATACATTGCGTCTCTGCTAGTAATTTTTGGAATTGTAATGAACCGCTTTAACAATTTTATAACAGCCTACAATCCTCCTTATGCTGTGGAATCTTATTTCCCTTCGTTTGGTGAAATATCAGTCACTTTAGGATTTGTTGCAATGGAAATACTAATCTATCGTCTTTTTGTAAAAATATTTCCAATTATTAGTCTTCCTATTAAAAATGCTGGACTTAAAGCCAAGTATGCTATTCGTGGAGGTTTAAAATGAGAAAATTATTTTATTTAATTTTACTTGTATTTCTTGCATCAAATTTGTTTGCACAAAATAAACTTTCTAAGTTGCATTCAAAGCAAAATTTGGATTGTTCAACTTGCCATGAGTGTGAAGTTCCAACTAAAACAAATCCTTGTTTAGCTCTTTGTCCACGAGATAAAGGAAAAGGAACAACACATAAAGTAGAAGACGCTCCAAAAGTTCTTGAAATTAACAAAATAAAAGGTGAGAAAGATCTTTATGGCGCAGTAAATTTTTCACATAAAATACATGCCGAAATGTCTGAAATGGCAAATGGTTGTGTAACTTGCCATCACTACAATCCACCTGGGAAAATGGTTAGTTGCGATTTTTGTCATAATACAGAACGAAGCGAAAGTAAAGCAAATATACCCGACTTAAAATCGGCTTATCATAGACAGTGCATGGGTTGCCATACAACATGGGAAGAAGAATCGCGATGTGAAAACTGTCATGCTTTAAATGATGAACATAAATCAACTAGTACTACAAGCGAAATAGTAAAAGTACATGATTCTGTAACTCGTCCACAAACAAAAGTATATGAAACTCCTAATACGAATAAGGGAAAAGTAGTAACATTTCATCATAATGACCATATAGAATTATTTGGGTTGGAATGTGTGGATTGTCATAAAGATGAATCATGTCAATCATGTCATAATCAAAAACCAAATTTCAAAAAAGCAGAAAACAAGGTTCAGCATAGCAGTTGCAATACATGTCATGAAACAGAGGATGAAAAACAGTGCGCTAAATGTCATCAAGAAAGTGAGACAAAGGCGTTTAACCACTTTGCAAAAACTGGTTTTGATTTAAATAAATATCATTCAAAAAACACTTGTTCAAGCTGCCACAAAACAAAGGGAAGTTATACTGGCTTAAATTCTCAATGTAAAAATTGCCATACATGGAATAATGAAAATTTCAAACATTCTATTACTGGACTTGAGCTAAACGAAGAACATAGTGAGCTTGATTGTACAGATTGTCACGAAAATAATAACTATAAAAAGCCAACTTGCACAAGTTGTCACGATGAATCTGAAGGATTTATTGTTCCTAAAAAACTTCCAGGCAAAAGGATAAAATGAAGATTTTCAATAAAATAGGAACAAGACTAATACTTGCTGTTTCTTTTACGGTAATAGTAATTATTAGTGTCTTTGCATATTTTAATATTCAATCTCACTCAAATAATTTAATTTCTGAAGTTGAAAGGCATGCAAATCAACTTAGCGAAACAGTTAAAAACACGATGCAATTTGATATGCTGCAAAATAATAGAGAACATATTGCTCGCTTAATAAATACTGTTGCCAAGGAAGAGGGTATTAAATACATCCGAATTCTTAATAAAAAGGGTGAGATTATCTATTCAACCGATAAAACGCAAATTGGTACGATGTTGGATAAAAAAGCTGAAAGTTGTTATGCTTGTCATTCAGAAAACGAGCCACTTCATAAGCTTTCCATAAAAGAAAGAACAAGAATCTTTAAATTGAATAAGGGTTCAACGGGAATTCTAGGGGTTATTAATCCAATTTATAACGAACAAAGCTGTTGGAACTCGGATTGTCATGCTCACACTTCAGATCAAACAGTGCTTGGTGTTTTAGACATTACTGTTGACCTAAAAGAAGTGGAAAGATTAACCGATGAAAGTAAAATGGATGTGGCAATCTTTGCTATAATTGCCATTCTTGTAATCGCAGTTATTTTACGTATTCTGGTAAAGATTTTAATTCAAAGACCAGTGCGTGATTTATTAAAAGCTACCAACTATGTTGCTGTTGGAAATTTAAGTCATAGAATTAATTCTTCTAGAAAAGATGAAATAGGAAAACTAGCAGATTCATTTGACAACATGACTTTAAAGCTTGCTGAAGCTAGGATACAACTTTTTCAATCTGATAAAATGGCTTCAATAGGTCGTTTAGCTGCGGGAGTTGCTCATGAAATTAATAATCCACTTACTGGAGTTTTAACTTATAGCAGTTTTCTATTGAAACGAGTTAAAGATAATCCAGAAATGAAAGCCGATTTAGAGGTAATAGTTCGTGAAACCAAAAGAAGTAGAGAAATTGTAAAAGGCCTTTTGGATTTTTCTCGGCAATCAACTCCTAAAACTGGCAAAATTGAACTAAAAGAAATAGTTGAAAATACTATTGCCGTTATTGCTAACCAATTGAAAATAAACCATATAACACTTGAAAAAAAATATGGACAAAACATTCCTCAACTAATGGCTGATGCAAACCAAATTCAGCAAGTATTTTTGAATTTATTAATTAATGCAATTGATGCAATAGGAAAAAAAGGCGGCACTATTACAATTGCCACAAAAGAAGTTTACCTTTCTCCTTATGGCACATTTCAAATTAGAAATGCTACTTGTTTAAATGGGCACTCGCTTATTGACGAAAAACATAAAATTGACGGATTTCCTTCAATTAAATTAAAAGCAAAATCATCCCAAAATGAAGGATTTATACATTTAAACCCAATTTATGGAAAGCATCAACACCATTATGGAATTCAATTTAATGATAACGAAGCAATAAATCTTTCTTGTCCACAATGTGGAATTTCGCTAGTAAATGAAAATAAAAAAAGTCCAACTTGCGGAGCTCCAATTTATAGTTTAATAATTCCAGGTAAAGGAACTATTGAAGGTTGCACCAAATTTAATTGCAATTGGCAAAGATGGGATGCTATTGATAATGCTGGTGATATTGATTTTGTGGAAATTAAAATATCTGATACAGGCTCTGGAATTGAACCACAATATTTAAGTAAAATTTTTGATCCATTCTACTCAACAAAAGGACAAAAAGGCACAGGGCTTGGTTTATCGGTAATCTGGGGGATTGTTAATAACCACAGAGGAAAAATTACGGTTGATAGTTTAGTTAATGAAGGAACAACTTTTACAATTCTTCTTCCGGTGCGTTATGAATAAGAAATATGACATACTAATAATTGATGATGAAGAGGTTATTATAAATGCAATTAAGATGATTGCAACTTTTAATGAACTAACAACAGCAACAGCTATAAATCCTAAAGATGCTTTAGCATTATTAGAGGAAGCAGAATTTAATTTAATTATCACAGATATAATGATGCCAGAAATGGACGGGTTTCAGTTTTTAGAAATTGTGAAACAAATGAAAATAAAAACACCAGTTATTATGACAACTGGATATTCTACATTGGAAAATGCCATTAGAGCTCTTAATTGTGGTGCAATTGCATTTGTTCCTAAACCATTCTCTTTTGAAGAGCTTACATCGGTATTTAAAAGAGGAATGGAATATTCAAAAATTACAAATAAGCTTAATTCACGAAATGATTGTGATGATTTGCTATCAATAATTCCTTGTCCACCTAAATATTATAGACTTGGTTTTGATAGTTGGATGAATGAAGAATATACAGGAACCGTAAAGATTGGTGTTACAGATTTATTTTTAAATTCGGTTGGAACCCTTGATTCTATTGACATAATGAATGTTGATGAAAATATTTATCAAGGAAATACATCGTTAAAGATAATAGATTCAAATGAATATATACACCAAGTTTTATCACCAATTAGCGGCAAGATAGTTAGTGTAAACGAAAAGCTTCTTGAAAATATTAATCTTTTAGCAAAAGACCCATATTTTGAAGGATGGATTTATACTATAATTCCATTTTCTATTGAAGTAGAAATTAAAAATTTAACATCGTGCAGCTCAGATATTTAAAGGTTTTTTAATTAATTAGGAGAAATATAATGGTACTATTTATTTTTGCTGTCATTCTTTTTGCAGTTGCGGATTTAATAATTCGTACTGTTATTAGTAGAATGAAAGCTAAAAAAATTCGTGAAGAAAGAGCTCTAATTTTAAATGAAAGTTTAAATGTTAACTTAAGTTCTTCGGAGGCAAAATCATTAAAACGCGTGGAAATTGAAAATCCAAAAGCTAGAATTATTTGTGTTGATGACGAAGCAATTATTCTTGATAGTTTTAGAAAAATACTTGTCCTTGATGGGTATTCTGTTGATACAGTTGAAAATGGTAGAGAAGCCTTGCATCTATTAAAAACACATCACTACGATTTTTTATTTACAGACTTAAAAATGCCAATTATGGATGGTGTTGAAGTTACAAAAGCTACAAAAGAATTACGCCCCGATATTGATGTTGTAATAATAACTGGATTTGCTTCGGTAGAAACAGCGGTTGAAACAATGAAATATGGTGCAATTGATTATATTCAAAAGCCTTTTACCGAAGATGAATTATTGGAGTTTACTAAAAAAGCTTATATAAAAAGAGAAGCAAGAATTAGAAAGGAATTGAAACCTAAAGTTCATATTTCTCATTTGCATAGTATAAGTGATTACAACTCTGGTGAATTTGCAATTCCTGGTGGCGTATTTATATCCGATAATCATTGTTGGGTAAATATTGAATCCGATGGAAATGTAAAAACTGGAATTGATGATTTTGCAAAAAAAATACTTGGTGATATAGATGATATTGAGATGCCAAATCTTGGAATGAAAGCTAATAAAGGCTCGGTTCTTTTTAGTATTAAACAAAAAAACAGAACACTTGCTTTTGTTTCTCCTGTTAGTGGAGTTGTAACTAAAATTAATTCTTCATTAAAAGAAGATATTGATAGAATTAAAATTACACCATATGAAACTAATTGGATTTGTTCTATTGATGCTGATAATTTAGATAACGAATTGCAAGATTTGAAAATTGGTAAATCTGCTGTTTCATTTTATCACAAAGAGATTGATAGATACACAGAAATAATTTCTGAATTACGAAGTAAAGACAAAACGGTCGATTCAAGCAAACCCCTTTTCGAAGGCGAATTGTCTGAAATGGATGAATATAATTGGACTAGTTTAGTTAACCAATTCTTTGTTCACGAAAATTAAATAAAATTATAGTGGATGAGCTAGCTCATCCACTATATTAATAATCTATATTTAAAGCATCCTTTCTTATTATTACCACATCCTACAAACCATAATTCATGGGTTTTTAATTAAACTTTGCAAAAAACAATTACCAAAATTCTTTTTAAAACCTGTAACTTTAGGGTTCTATTTACGTCAAATAAAGTATTTTTTTATATAAAGGAAATTATAATGGATAAACGAAAACCAATAATAATAATATCTGGAATTGCTATTGTTGCATTTGCATATTTTTCAATGCAGTTGCTAGGAGGAATGAAACAAACTCCACCGCGCAAACCAGCAGAAGTAGTTGATCGTTATGTAAAAGCAGAAACAGTTAAATATAGTAATGTGGTTACCTCAATTGAGGCAATGGGAAGAGTTTCTTCACAAACAGAGGTTTCTCTAATTGCGGAAGTTCGTGGAAAATTAATTCATGGAGATATTTCTTTCAAAGTTGGTGAGTCATTTAAAAAAGGTGACTTAATTGTTAAAATTGATGATTCAATTGAACTATATAATATGAAATCACGAAAGAGTTCCTTTTTAAATAATGTTGCTAGCGTTCTGCCAGATTTAAAAGCTAGTTTGCCAGAAAGTTATAACAAATGGAGTTCTTATCTTTATTCAATAGATATTGATAAAAATCTTCCAGAATTGCCAGAAATAAATTCTCCACAAGAAAGAATATTTATGGCAAGCAGAAATATTTTAACAAACTACTACACAATTAAATCGGCAGAAGCTAATTTTGAATCTTACAGAATTTATGCACCATTTAATGGAACAATTACTGAAGTAAATTTTGAAGAAGGAGCAGTTGCAAATTCTGGAACAAAACTTGGCAAAATTATTAATACAGTAAATCTAGAGCTTGAAGTTCCAGTTGATTTAGATGATTCAAAGTGGCTATCAACTGGTCAAAAAGTTGAAGTGTTTAACAGCGATAAAACTTCTAAATGGGTAGGTGAAATTGTAAGAAAAGCTAATGACATAAACCCAAATACGCAATCTATAAATGTATATGTTTCTCTAAATTCTAATAAGAATAATCCCATTTACAAAGGAGAATATTTTACAGCTGTTTTTGCTGGAATAAAATTAGCAAAAGTAATGGAAATTCCAAGAAATGCTGTTTTTAATCAAAATGTTGTATTTGTAGTTGAAAATGGACTTTTGTTGCAAAGAACAATTAATGTAAAAAAAATAAATAAAGATAAATTGTTTTTTGTGGGGCTTGCAGAGGGAACAGAAGTTGTTTCTGAACCACTAATAAATGCATCTGAAAATAGCAGTGTTAAAATTTTAGGAAAGAAATAAACTTTATGAAAAAAATAATAACCTACATTGTAAAATATCCCATTTACGCAAATATTATTATAGCAGTAATTGTATTGGTTGGCGGATTTAGTTTATTGAATATGAAGCGCTCCTTCTTTCCTGAAATGAAATCGCGAATTATTCAAGTCTCAGTTTCATATCCTGGAGCCTCTCCAAAAGAAATGGAAGAAGGTGTTACCACAAGAATAGAGGAGGCTTTGCGTGGTATCGTTGGAATAAAGGAAATTACATCCACATCATCAGAAAACTATTCAAGTGTATCCGTAGAAACTACAGGTGAATATGATATAGATGAAACATTAATGGATGTTAAAAATGCTGTTGATGGAATTAGTTCATTTCCTACTGCTGCTGAAAAGCCAATTGTTTTTAAACAACGAAGCAGAACCCAAGCTGCCTATATGGGTCTTTCTGGTGACGTTGATCTTCAAACATTAAAAAAATATGCTCAAAGTATTGAGGATGATTTTTTAGCTTCAGGAATTATTTCCAAAATAAGCATTGGTGGTTATCCAGATTTAGAAATTTCTGTTGAAACCAAGGAAGAAGATCTTCGTCGATATAATTTAACTTTTGATCTTATTTCTGCTGCAATAGCTGCAAATAATCTTGATATTTCAGCAGGTCAAATCAAATCGGATGAGCAAGAAATACTCATCCTTTCACGAAATAGAAGCGTTGATCCAAATAAAATTGGAGATATTATTTTAAGAGCTAATGAAGACGGTAGTTTTCTTAGAATAAGAGATATTGCAAAAGTAAAAACCAAATTTGCTGATGTAACTAGCGGAGCAAAAATAAATGGAAAACAAGGAATCTTTTTCTCAATTGAAAAATTGGGAAATGAAGACTTAAAAGAAATTTCAGAATATCTAAATGCATATGTTCTAAATTTTAATAAAAAAAATGAGTCAATTCGTCTTGATATTACATTCGATTTTAATTCAATGTTGAACAGTAGATTAAACCTACTATTAACTAATGGTGGAATTGGCTTGATCTTGGTAATTATTACACTTGCATTTTTCTTAAGCTTCAGACTTTCGCTTTGGGTTGCATGGGGCATTCCATCTGCGTTTCTTGCAATGTTTATTATTGCAAGTATGAGTGGAATTACAATTAACATGATTTCTCTATTTGGAATGATACTGGTGGTGGGAATTCTGGTTGACGATGGAATTGTAATAGCCGAAAATATTTATGCACATTTTGAAATGGGAAAATCGCCAAAACGAGCAGCAATTGACGGTGTGGTTGAAGTTTATCCAGCTATTATTACATCCGTAACTACAACAATTGTCGCCTTTTCTCCTTTGCTCCTTTTGCAAGGAAGAATGGAAATGCTATATGAAATGGCATTTATAGTGGTTTTTAGTTTGTTGTTTTCTTTGTTGGAAGCCTTTTTTGTACTGCCTGCACATTTATCAAGTGGACATATTTTAAGACGAAAAGATGAAAAGAAGTCAGGTAACATAAGGGATAAATTAGATAAAGTAATTTATATTATGCGCGACATTTTTTACAAAAATGTTCTTGAATCAATTATTAGATGGCGTTGGATTGTTGTAACAATTCCTATTGCATTAATTTTAATCACTATGGGAATGATTAAAGGAACACTAATTAAGACAACCTTTTTTCCCACAATAGCTTTTGATTCATTTAATGTTAATGTTGCATTTACTCCTGGATCTGGAGAAAAACGAACCGCAGAATATCTTGAAAGATTTGAAAAATCAATTTGGGAAGTGAATGAAGAAATTAAGGAAGAGTTTGCAGATTCAAAAGATTTTGTTACTTTCGCCTTTAGATCTGTTGGAAGCGCTTTTGATGGAGAAGAAAATGGAGCACATGCTGGTAATATAAATGTACTAATGCGCGATATGGAGGGTGCTCCAATATCCACATTTGATATTGCAGCAAGAGTTCGCGATAAGATTGGTGAGGTTCCAGAAGCTTCCAAATTTACTGTTGGCGGAAGAAATAGATGGGGAAGCCCAATAGCTATAAGTATTCTTGGTCAAAACCTTGAGGAACTTGAGCTTGCTAAAGTGAGCTTACTAGCCGAATTAAAAAACATTCCAGAACTGGATAATGTAAATGATAAAAATTCACAGGGAAAGCAAGAGATACAAATTCAACTAAAACCAAAAGCTTATTTTCTTGGACTATCGCAATCGGAAGTAGCTAAGCAAGTACGGCAAGGCTTTTATGGCGGTCAAGTTCAAAGATTGCAACAAGGCAAAGATGAAATTCGCGTTTGGGTTAGATATCCTAAGGAAGACAGAATTAATGTTGGTCAGTTTGAAAACATGAAAATTAAAACTTCAAAAGGTGAATATTCATTAATTGATTTAGTAACATATAAAATTGAACGCGGACCCGTAAACATTAATAGATATAATGGGGCTCGCGAAGAAAGAATTGATGCCGATTTACTTGATCCATTTGCTCCTGTGCCTCCAATTTTGGAATATATTCAAAATGAAGTAGTTCCTAAAATTAAAGCACATTTTCCTGGCGTAACTTTTGTTTATCAAGGTCAGGCAAAGGATAGTGCCGAATCGTTTAATCAAATTATTACTTTATTTGCGGCTGCCTTTTTGTTAATTGTACTAATATTAATGTTGCATTTTAGATCTCTTACACACATGGCAATTATTGTTATGATGATTCCTTTGTCGTTTCTTGGCGCTGCTTGGGGACATGGACTTCACGGACATCCAATTTCTATAATGTCTGCTTGGGGAATGGTTGCTCTTTCTGGTGTAGTTATTAACGACGCCGTTGTTTTTTTAGCAAGATATAATTCTTTGCTTATTGGAGGTATGAAAATAGAGGAAGCCGTATTTAATGCGGGAATTTCAAGATATAGAGCTATAATACTTACTACTTTAACAACAGTATTAGGATTATATTCAATTATATTGGAAACAAGTTTTCAAGCACAATTCTTAATTCCAATGGCTATTTCATTAGCATATGGTGTTTTAGTTGGAACTGGATTTATACTTCTTTTCTTTCCAGTTTTGATATTAACCTTAAATGATACTAAGGTTTGGTTGTATAAATTCTGGAACGGCAAATCTATTGAACCAGAAGAAATTGAACCAGCTATTATTCATGACAAAGTTAATGTTGAATAGTTTTGAACTAATAATTTTTTATATCGTCATATGGTTAAAGTAATTATTCAATTTTTACCGAGGAATTATGGCAGCAGGTAATCCAATAAAGAGATTATTCGATTTATACACGAGCGAGCTTTCGTTTGACGAAATTGAAAGAATGATTAAAATGGAATCTGCTGCCGTTTACGAATTTTACAAAAATGAAATTCCAGAACCAATAGCTTATCAAAATAAATTTAATAGATCTATTACATTTATAAAATCTCTTTTTAATGCTTTCCTAATGAAACTATCTCCTGCAAGAAGAGTGTTTTATATATCCGCATTAATTATTTTTATTGTTGGAATTCTTGGTCTGAACACACCATATTTGGTTTTTTCATTTTTAATTTTAAATGTGCTATTAGCTTTTGAATTAGCTGATAAATTAATAGTAAAAGACGATATAGTTCTTGCAAAGAAAATTCAAAAAAGATTAATGCCAGAACCACCATTCTATAACGAGCAATTTGATATCTCCGCTTTTAGTGAAGCCGCTCGCGAAGTTGGAGGTGATTATTTTGATATTGTTGAATCGGATAAAGACGATAAAACATATGTAATTATTGGTGATATTTCTGGAAAGGGCATAGCTGCTGCTCTTTATATGGTGCGAGTTCAAACTATTCTTCAGTTTTTAATTGAAAACAATTCAGACCCTAAAAAAATAATTATAGAATTAAAAAAGTACTTTGCTAAAAAATTGGAAAGAGAATATTTTCTAACCCTTTCAATAGCATCAATTGATAAAAATGGAAAGATAAAATATAGTAACGCTGGTCATTTACCACTAATTCACTACAAACAAAAGGAAAATACTTTTGTTGAAATAAATCCAACTGGCATTGGAATTGGCTTTAATGATAAAGGGCTTTTTGAAAAGACGCTTGCTGAAGAAAAAGTTAAAACAGAAACGAATGATATACTTTGTTTTTGTACAGATGGAGTAACGGAAGCTATGAATCAATCAAAAGTCCAATTTGGGATGGAAAGGCTTAAAATTATTATAAAAGAGAATCACGATAAACCAATTGATGATATCAAAAATATAATTATTCAAACAATTACTAATTTTAGAGGAAATGCTGAAGTTAACGATGATATTTCGCTTGTTTTAATGAAAGCAAAATAAAAAGCTCGTTTAAAATAAAAATCCAAATTTATATGTCTTTATTAATTATAAGCTAATTTATTCAAAATTTTAATTAATCCATTTAAACTCTCGTTATAAAATCTTAATTTTTGTATACCACTTTAATTTTAATAATAAATTCTAGGAACTTTTGTGATAGGAAAACTATTTTTTTTAGCTGCAATATTTTTTTCATCAAACATCTTAGCAAACAATGAAGTGACAAATATGATTATCCCAACACCCCAAATTATTAAATTAACAAACAATACTTTTACTCTATCGGATGGAATTTCAATTGGAATAAAAAATAAAGAATTTAATTTTATTGCAACACAGATTCGTGAAAGTATAAAAAACTCTTTTGGCATTAAGAGTAAAATTGTAAATAAAAAAGGTGATATAAATCTTAACATTGTAAAAACCCTTGCAGACATTAAGGTTGATAAAAATCTTTATAACCAAGCCTATCATATTTCTATTACGAAAAATAAAATTGAAATTAACGCAATTACAGAACAAGGATTGTTTTATGGAACTATGAGTTTAATTCAGTTATTAGAACAAAATTCAACACAAGAAATTCCAACAATGGAAATATCTGATTGGCCTGATATGGAATTACGTGGAATTTCTGATGATATAAGTCGTGGACAAGTTTCAAACATGCAAAATTTTAGACGGATAATTGATTTTATTGCAAGATATAAAATGAATGTATATATGCCTTATATGGAAGACATGCTTCAATTAAAATCATATCCATCAATTGGAAAAAATCGTGGAGCTTTATCCAACAAAGAAGTAAAAGAAATTGTAAAGTATGCTGCTGAAAGATATATTGATGTAATTCCTATATTTCAAACCTTAGGACATTTTGAAAATATTCTTACTTCTAAAGAGTTTCTTGATTATGCCGAGTTTCCAGGTGCTGCATCGCTTGCAGTTACAGAAGAAAAGACATATGTGTTTATAGAAAATATGTTAAAAGAAGTATTTGTTCTTTTCCCCTCAAAATATATTAACATAGGCGCGGATGAAAGTTACGATGTTGGATATGGAAAAAGCGAATATTTAACAAATCAAATTGGAAAAGCTAAAGTTCATGCTGAACATTATAAAAAGGTTTTTAAGATTTGTAAAGAAAACAACAAAAAAGTGATGATGTATGGAGATGTAATTCTTAATCACACAAATATTCTAGATTTAATTCCTAAAGACGTAACTATCGTTGACTGGCATTATGGGGCTAATAAAAGATATCCTTCAACAGATATTTTCAAAGAAGCTGGTTTTCAATTTATTGTTTCACCTTCTGTTTGGAATTTTAGAACAGTTTTTCCAACTTATCAAATTGCACTGCCAAATATTAAAACTATTGTTCATGATGGATTACTAAACGGTTCAATAGGAATGATAAATTCAAATTGGGGCGATTATGGTGCAGAAACCTTTAAGGAATTTGTTTTGTTTGGATATGCTTGGTCAGCTCAATGTTCATGGAATTATGAAGCCTCTTCGCTATCTCAATTTAACAACGCATTTTTTGCCGATTTTTTTGGCATTGACGATTCCAAATTAAGTTCTTTATACAAAACATTTAGTTCAGTATTTAATCAACCTCAATGGCATGAACTATGGAGACATCCATCTTTGGAATTGCCATCTGCTGCTTGGTGGGCGCCACGCATTAATCCAGAAGAAATATCTTCATGGATGAATTGGACTTTGCCAGAAGCGTATAAAACCCTTGAAGACTTTGAGGGATTAGTAACCAGGAATAAAGAGCATTTTGATTTGTTGCGGTTTATAATTCATCTCGATTTTTATTACGCAAAGAAACTTGAAACAAATTATTACATAAGAGCTTTACTTAAACATAGTGAGCTTGAGGGGCAATTAGAATCATCCAAATTGAAAAAGGAAGAAATTGAAACCGAACTTATCTCAATTAAAAAAAGAATTAGTGAAGTTTCTGTTGAAGAATTAATTAATCAAAACATTACAGATTTAAATGTTCTAAAAGAAGAATATAAAAAACTTTGGATGCACTACTACAAAGAAGATAATCTTAATATGATTATGGATAAGTTTGATAGACTAATTTCTTACTTCGAAGAGACTAAAGAAGATATTAAAAATGGTGTTCTAAGTGAGCCAACTATTGAAAGCAAGTGGATTTATGCTGTAAAATATGAAAATGAAGCACACGACAAAGCAGAGTTTAAGCGCGAATTTTATATTAAGGATGACATTAAAAGTGCCAATATTCAACTAATGGCTGATACACACGCTAGACTATATATAAATGACAATTATATTGGCGAAATATATTCGCGTCGCTCGTTATCTCTTTTAACTGAATATGATAGATTTTTATTCTTAGATGCAAAGAAATATTTTTCAAAAGGGCAAAATGTAATTAAAATTGAAGCTGAAAGCTATAAAGGTTCAACTGGTGCGGGAATAAATTTTATTGCCGAAATTAGTACGACCGATGGTTCATTTGAGGTTATTTCTGATGAAAAATGGATGAGTCGCTCAAGTGATACAAAACTTGAATGGCAAAAATCTATAACAAAAGATTATAAATTTCCTGTAATTGCACCAAATTTTAACCGCAAACGAACGAGTTGGATTGAAAGATAAAAATGAAAAACAAAAAATCTCTCTTAATAGGATTAATGCTGGCGACAGTAATTGTCCTATTTTTTAGCGGGTTTATTCAATATTTATTGATATTACTTTTTAATGCTGAAGTTGAAAAATTTCAATTTTCTATGTTTGCATTTAGTCCAAATTTTAATTTGGCAGAAAATTCAAATATTTACTTAAACACAGTTCTGTTTTTGTTGCCAATTCTAATAAATCTTTCAATTATGGAATTTTCAATATTCGTTCTTGGTAAACTGCCTCTTGGGGTTTGGCGATATTCTTTAATTGTTTGTTTAGTAATAATGGCAGGTTATATAATTGTTTTTACATTTTATGGAATGATAGAACTTATTATTGCTCCCCTAAACAATTCAATTTGGAGCAAAGTAACAAGATTATGGGAACTTGATGGAACACAGATTTATGTGTTTGTTTCTTTTACATTACTAGTCCTTTTTACTTATTTACAATTTTTTCAAAAACGATTAATGCAATATTTGGCAAATGAATAATTGAAGTAAAGATTACATTAACCCAAAACCGTCATTGAAGAATTAAGAATCAACGACAAAAGATTTAATAGAACCCCAAAGCCGCACAAACCACTCTCTTCGTTTCATAGCTAAAGAAAGTTTCGGTATTCTCTTGTTTCTATCTTTTATCATATACCCGCCAATTGCAAAGACTTTATATCTTAGCATTTTCATAAAATGTTGAACTTTTGTTCCTAATACTGCTTGCCTAAATAAACTCATCTAATTATAGACATGCATTACAAAATTTAATGTTTGGTAATTCCCAATAAAAATGAGACAAACATCTTAAAAAATTAGATTACATTTTTGACTAAAATATTCCAGAATTTGGAATATAAAACATTCAAGTGGAATTTATTTCAAAGGATTTGTTGCAACTGCTATTCAAAATGAAAATCAAAAGTTCACTTCTCTCAAAAAAATGATCTTCCTAAAATAAAAGTTGATTTTAACAAACTTGAAGTAAATCTCAAGCTTGTTTATTAAATAATGTTCCGCAATATATATTGTTCAATTATTTACAATAAATATTGCGCCGGCAATCATAATTGCTGTGGCCAAAGCTTTTTTGAGCAGATTTGTTTCATTAAATATTTTACCACCGCCTATTGCTGCAAAGAATACAGATGTTCGTTTAACCGAAAGTACTAGAGCAACAGGTGCAAGTTTAACAGCTTCAATTTGAGTATATCTATATCCAACAGAAAGTATGGATGTTACTAAAATCCAACCCCAAATTTGTTTATCGATTGATTTAATAAGCATTACTGGATTTTTTTTAGCAAATAAAACAATAATTAAAAAGTTAAAAGCCAAAAATATTTGCTGAAATCCAAGAAAAGCGTGTGGAGGTAATTGATATTTTTTAAGCAAAACTTTATCCAAAATTGCTGTAATAGTAAATAAAAGAAGAGCAAAAATTATATAGTGATGATACTTGGATTTATAAAAAACCTTGAATGGATAAAGTAAATTGTAGCCTGGTTTTGCTTCCAAAAAGTAAGTGCCAATCAGCAAAAGAAACATACCAACAATTTCAAATGTGCTTAATGATTCATCAATAAATAGAAAAGCAAAAATTGCGACTAATCCAGGCGTTAAAACTAGCAAAGGTAGTGAACCGCTAATATCCATGTTTTTTATTGCCAGCATTACACACAAAAAAGCCAGTGCGCCTAAAATAGTTTTTAAGTATAAAACAAATAAACTAGTGGTTGAAATTGTTGCAAAATCAACATCATAAAAAAATGGAATTGAAAAAACCATATTCAAAAGTGCCAAAACAAAAGAAAATTGAAGTGCGTCAAGTGTGAAAAGATTTTTCTTTTCAAAAATTGTCGCAATTGCGGAAAATATTGCAGACATAAAAGCGAGTACTATCCATTCCATTTATTGATTACCATAATTATTATAAAAATGTTATACAATGTTACTCAAAAGCTGATACTTAATTGCTAGTTGTTGTTAGGCGAAGCTATCTTTGATATAAGCCAATTTATAAAGATTGCTTCGCTCTGCTCGCAAAAACAACCATGGACTGCAAGTCCATAGTTTTGGTTACGAATACTTAGCCAAGCTCAGTAATCGTAAAATTCTGTTTGAAAGACCAAATTATAAACCACAAAAACCAAATAATATGCAAATTTCAATTTCTAATATTCAAACTTTGCGGTTTAAAAAGCCCAACTTTTTTGAAAAGTTGGGCTTTTTTTAAAAATTCGTTTTTGTTATTTGTTTGAAATTTATCTTTTGTCGTTTGCTAATTCTTAAGTCACTTTTGGAAGATAAAGCGACATGCACATAAGTGCATAGTTTTAACTCCTACTGTGACCAATAAATTTATAAATCTTTTACCAACTTAATTTTGCCTTAATAAATAAATTTCTTCCTGGCTCCCAACGAATTAAACCACGATTTGTAGCTAAATGATTTCTGTACGCTACATCAGTTATATTTTCAATTCCAGCAAATAATTCCAAATTTGCTAGAGATAAATTAATTTTTGTTGTGTTAAATGAACAATCAAAAGTTGCATATCCTGGAGTTTTTTCTTCACCTTGAGCAATTTTATCCTGTTCTGCAAAAACAGATGCTGTAAAATTTAAATTAAATAAGTCAGTCAATTTTGTGCGAAATCCAAGTCTGCCATTAAGCGGTGCAATTTCTGGAAGATCCAAATCATTTCCAGTGTCTTCACCGCGCACATAAGCTATTGATGAATAAAGCACCATCTCTTTATAAAAATTATATTCAAGAGAAAAATCAAAACCGTATAAACGCGCCTCACCAACATTATTTTTTATAAATAGACTGTCTGAAATTACTTCTTTATCAATAACCAAATTGTAAAATGAGTTATAAAATACATTTCCTTTAAGTGTAAAATTAGAATTCCAAATGCGAATTCCTGCATCAAAGAAATATCCTTGCTCTGGGTTTAAATCTGGATTTCCTAAATATATATTTCCACCAAGATCTATATATTGGAATCTTTCTTCAAGATTAGGTGAGCGGAATGTTCGTGCTAAATTAAGTGTTAAATCAATGTTAGTCATTAAATTATAAAGCATTCCAATGTTTGCGCTCCAAGAATGATTATAAGTATTGGATGCCTTAAAAGATGCCTGTGGATTACTTGGCGGCGAGTCATTTCTAACTCCATTAACAATTATGTAGTTTGGATTTCTGGCGTCATCACTAGTAATATGAATTTGATCAAATCTTCCACCAACCGTTAAACTTAACTTATTATCAATTAAACGAATTTCATCTTGCGCAAAAATTCCAACACTCTGAAATTTTGAATTTGGAATAGGAATATCACCAATAATTTTATTCAAGTTAGAAATTGTTTTTTCTCGATGCCCATTATATTCGCGCTGCCAAGCATCAATGCCAGATACAACCCAATGCTTTTTGCCGAATAACCAATTTGTTTGTAATTGAATTCCATCAATTATATGGTCAGCTCCTGGTGTCATTTTTACGGTTGCGCTTGGAATAAGCAAAACTTCACGTTTTAATGTTTGATGAAAATATTTAACCGAAGTGTTTGCAAGAACTTCTGAAAGATTATTAATTTTATATTCAGCGCTAAACATTTTTCTTTCTTCTATTGGATAAGACGCTGTGGCTGTTACAGGAAATGTTTTTCCTCCAGGAATTCCAACATCTGTTGCTTTAAAATTTTGATAGCTCACTTGTAGTTCATTATTTTCAAAAGGGATAAACCCAAATAACACAGAAATATTGTTATCATGAAATTGACTGTTTTCCAAAGTACCTTCTGGAGTTTCAGTGTTTTCGGCATTTCTAATGGAGCCGCTTAATTTTGCAAACCAATTGCTAGCACCTGCATTAACTGAAATATTTCCAAGACTACCATTATTTACAGAGTTAAACCCACTTAGAAATGAGCCATTCAATTTGAATGAGTCATTATAAATTCCGCCTTTTGTTTGAATATTAATTACGCCACCTGTTGCACCAGTTCCATAAAGTGAAGAGGCACCGCCTTTAATAACTTCAATTCTTTCAATATCATTTACATCAATCATTGAAAGTCCTGCCGCAAGATTATTAGAAGTTTCAACACGATTTCCATCAACTAAAGTAACAATATTATTACGACTTAATCCACGGATTGAAACATGAGTTCCCCAAACTCCATCTCTTGCTATAGCTAAACCTGGTTCATTTTTTAAAGCATCGGAAATAGAAATGTATGAACCAGCTTCTAAAACTTTGCTACCAATTACTTCCATTGGAAGAGAAATATCGCGCTCAAGTTTTTCTGATTTTGTGCTAATTACTTTAACTTCACCCGTATAAATTTGTGAAACTGATAAGGCTATTTTAAGATTAATTGTTTTTTCATTTTTAATAAAAATACTATCTATTTTAGGTTTATATCCAATATGCGAAACAGTTAAAGTATATTTTCCAGTTGGAATTTTAGAAAAAATAAAATTTCCAGATAAATTGGAAGTAGTTTTCAAATAAATTTCATTAACGGAAATATTAGCACCAACTAATATTTGATTATTTTCGTTAACAACTGTACCACTCAATTTTCCAAATTGGGCAAAAACAATATTTGCATAAGCAAACAGTATAAAAATTATAAATTTCACAAAACACTCCTAAAATTTTAATGTGGTGGATTTCACTTTAACAGAATCGATTTGTCCTAACTTTCCGCTTAAAGCACCAAGCTCGTTATTAGTTAAAGTTACAATTATAAATATTACAGATGTGTTTTTGTCTGGAACCGGATAACCGACACGAAGATGAATATCCTCAGCATATTCATGCAGTAATTCACCAACTTTGTTGAACGCAAAGTTCCTATCATAAATTGTGATAGTTATTGTGTGATATTTTTTTTCCATAAAAAAATCCCCATCTTTAAAAGAGATGGGGATTGCTGGAAATTACAATTCTATGGCTTTTCACCCATCCCTTAATGTTAGAATTTATTCCTTCATCACAGGATGATAATTAATAAAATATTTTTAATATTCCCTTCTAATCCGAATATTAATCGAAGCAGAACGGAGTTAAGTTGTTTATAAACATAAAAGAACAAATTTGTATTATGAAAACTAAATTACATATTACTCAATTGCAATTAAAATCGAATTGTAAAGTCTTATTACTGCGAAAAATTTTTCACAAAACATCAAATTTAAGCTAAAAACAAATAATTTTGGAAAACATAAATGATTTACTTTGTTACTTCCCAACCTTTATTTAATTTAGCATTGTCAAATAAATATTATTGACAGCAAGGAAATCTAAATTATATAGATTTGCTCTTTTATTTTTCAAGTTCAATTCTCTTTTAAAAGTCACCTTAACTTATCTTGCAAATACGAAAAACAATAATACTTGACTCTTAATTGAGACTAATTTATTATTTGATACTGATATGTAATTAAATATTTTTTATAAATTGTTAGTAGGTAGTAACATGCAATTATCGGGATTAAGATACGGTTCAAAATTGCTCGACCTAGTTGAGTTTCCGTACGCCGAAGTAATAACCGGTGGAGCAACGAAAGAAGAAATACAGCAAATGCTTGACAAATATGGCAAGCTGGTTGTGAAACCCTTTTTTTACGGAGGTGTTGGTAAAAAAGGTAAAGCGGGTTTAGTAAAAATAGTAGATAATTTACACGATGCTCTTGAAGCAAAGAAAGAATTATATTTTGCTAAAATAAAACATGGAAATACCGTAACACAAGCTAATGGTGTTACAATGGAAGCTTTTATTGAAGCTGAATTAGAAGTCTATTTTAGTATTACTGCTTCAACTGTTCACAGAAAGCCAATATTTACAATTACTCCACATGGAGGTGTTGATATTGAAAGTCTTTCTTCCGACAAGAAAAAAATTCTGGAAATTGATCCTTTTATTGGATTAAAATCGTTTGATATTACCAATACACTTACCGATACTGGTTGTCCCCAAAAATTTATTTCTTCGCTAGTTCAGTATATTCCAAAACTTTGGGATTTATATGAAAACTACGGACTTACAACCATTGAAATAAATCCGCTTCGTGTAATGAAAAAAGGAAATCATTATGTTCCTATTGCTTGCGATTTAAAAGCATCTTTCGATCAAGATAACCCAGCATGGAAAAGAGTTGGTTTGCCAATTGGAATTTTTGAAACCGATGTTTCGCCATTTGAAGCTGAAATAAACAAGCTTAGAACTTATCAAGGGCAGAGTGATGTTTTGGAATTAAATCCTAAAGGCACAATAATTCCATTTATGTTTGGTGGCGGAGCTAACTCAGCAGCAACTGAAACTTTGGAATCGGCTGCAATATTTTCATCAGATTTTGGCGGCAATCCTCCATACGAAAAGATGTATGAAATTGGTAAAATTGTGTTTAATCACTGGTTAGATACAGCAAATGTTCTTTTATTAATTGGCGGCAAAGCCAACAATACAGATATTTATGTTACATTTAAAGGTGTTTTCGATGCACTTAGAGACCACATGGCAAAGAACGGCAGCCGTCCTATTTATGTTGTAATTGGTCGCGGTGGTCCAAATTTGGTAAAAGGAATGTTTTATGCAAAAGATATTCTAGATACACTTAAACTGCCATACAAAATTTTTGGATTTGATACTTCGATGATTCGCACTATTGAATATGCCAAAAAAATTGATAAATGGTGGGGTGAAAGTGGTAAGAAAGAGTATCTAAAACAAATTGCTAAAAGTAAATAGAAGTGTAAATTTAAGGATTTGAAAATAAAATGAGACAATTAAAAACTAAACCGTTCCCTTATTTTGTGGGTGTTCATTCTTTAGAAGAATTAGTAACAGTTAAAAGTAAGGTATGTGTAATAAATATTTTGGGAACTGAAAGCCGTAAAGTAACACCGGTATCGCACGAGTATAGTGGTGGAAATGTTGTTGCTGGGGTTCAATATGGAAGAAGTGGAGTTCTTGAAACAAAAATTGGAAATATTCCTTACTATCAAAGTGTAAGAGATGTTATGGAACATGGGCATAAGTTTGATATAGGAGTAGTTTATTTACCTCCTTCTGCTGTAAGTCAAGCCGTTTCGGAACTAGTAACATATAACGTTGATTTAAAAAGAATTGTTATTGTTACCGAAAAAATGTCAGCACGCGATGCAAGAAATATTAGATTTATCTGTCAAGAAGTTGGTGTTGATATTGTGGGTGCTAATTCACTTGGCGTGGCAAATGTTTGGGATAATGTTAGAGTGGGTGGAGCTTTAGGCGGCGATAATCCCGGCGAAACATTAAAAAAAGGATCCGTGGCAATACACTCAAATTCTGGAAACTTTACAACAACTATGGCAGAATATCTGCGTACAGCAGGTTTTGGAATTACAACTGCTGTTAGCTCTGGCAAAGATGTTTATATTCATTTTGCCCTTCCAGAATTTTTATACGCTGCGCAAAATGATCCACGTACAAAAGCAATTGCACTTTATGTTGAACCAGGTGGTTATTACGAAAAAATGGCTCTCGATTGGATAAAGGAGAGAAAATTTGGATTTAATAAACCAATTGTTGTTTGCGTTACTGGAAGATGGAAAAAAAATATTTCCAGACCATGTGGGCACGCTGGCGCATTAGCTGGAGGTGGAGATGATGCAGAATCCAAAGAAAAATGGTTTGATGATTATTTTGGGATAAAATGCTTTAATCCTGCAAATCCTAAAATAAGTAAACGTGGCGTTAGAGTCGCAAATATTCAGCATTTTCCAGAAGCCATGAAAGCAGTATTTGAAAAACTTGACGAAGAACCAGATTTTGCATCAGAAGGAGATCTTTCTTTAAAACCATGGCTTTCGGATAATTTTTTGAAATTACCTGCAGAATTGGATATTCCAGTGGTTAAAGCAATGGAACCTTATGACCAGCAAATTGCCGAAATAAACAAGCAAGTTGGAGCGCAATATTTACGACAAAATATGCGTAATAAATCTGGTGTTTCTAAAATGAACCCTGATAATCAAGTAGCCGAATTGCATAATTCACCAATTTTAGAATTGTCAAAAAATTCTGTTGAGGAAAATATTTATTTTTCATTAGCCAAAGTAATGCCTGATAAAGAAGATATTCCATCATTGAATTTATTGTTGAATATCTTTTTAAAGATGAATCCAAAAGCAATAATAAATATCAATACTGCAAAAGCAAATGGTGCAACTCCAAATGCATATATTAGTTCGCAAGTTGCAATGATTGGTGATAAACCACTAATTGCAAATTCTAGAAAACACGCAAAATTTATTATTGATTTAATTCGCGAATTTGGAATTATTGATAGTAATAAAAGTATTCCAACTGAAGTTGAAGAATATATAAAAGAACATTTACTTACTAAAAAAGAACAGCGCCAAAGCGAAGTTGCAGATATGCTTTATAAAGAAGTTAAAAAAAGCAAGAAAAATTGCATTTCACTAAAGGTTTGTCAATATATTCTTAAAATTGCTGAGGATAATAAGCTATATATTAAAGATTCACACGAGTTTCTTTTGGCAACAATTGCAGTTTGCGTTTTCTGGAAACCAATGCTCGAAAAACGAATAAGCAAATCTGTGGTTGAAGATTCAATTTCGTATTTGTATGTAATTTCAAGAATATTTGCTTATTCAGTAATTGATGCCGAAAACAATTCTTTCTGGAAAAAGTTGACAGATCAAAAAATTTCCAATATCAACAATAGTTTTACTGATAATGCATTTAAAATACTTTTTAATAGAGTTCCAACAGAAGCGGACTTATTTGAATTTAAGACATTAATTGGACTAACATTAACAAATGGACCAGGCACAATTTCTGCAAAAGGGTCTAAAGAAACTGTTAGCGCGCGAAATAATATTTCAATGGCGTTTGTGGGATTTATGGCTAATACTGGATTGGCTCATGGTGGAAATGGTTTTGAAGCAATTGAATATTTACTTCAAATATTTGAAGGAATAAAAATTACTGATCCTGGTGAAATTAATTCTTCAATCAATTTAAATGAATTGGCTACTAAAGCCGCAAAAGAATATGCTGGATTCAAAAAACATGCAAAAGATTTTGGTGAGTTAAATTACAAACGAGTTCCTTGCATAAATCATCCAGTGTTTAAAGGCAACGATGTAAATTTTGACCCTCGTGAGCAATTTGTTAGTGGTGAATTAGAGAAGCGAAATGTATATAATGTCTTTTTGGATTTCTATCACATACTTGTTAAAGAACTATTCAACGAAGGCGCTACTCATAATGTGTTCTGTGTTAATGTTGATGCAGTGCTTGCGGTGCTTACATTAAAGTTAGTCTGGAAAGATTTCCAAGCTGGTAAAATTAGCAAACAACAAATTCAGGATTTGGTGTTTACATTGTTCCTTTATGGACGATCAATAGGAGTTGCAGCCGAAATTGCAGATCATAGAGATCGTGGTTTGGATATGGATTGCCGAACTCCACAAAGTGAATTGTCATATATTTTGTAATTTCTTTATGTTACTATCCCCAAAATTATTTTGGGGATAGTGACAATTTTTCTTATCGAATGGTATAAATTCTTAAACAAAAGTTGTTTACTAACATTTAATAATGTTATTAAATTGAATAACTAATTCCTACAAGCAAATTTAATTGTTATTATATCTAACTATTCCGCAAAATATTCCGATAAGTCTTTTGAAGTATATACAAAATAAAAATGATGTGTCCAAAGACTGAAAACAGGAAGAATCCAAGACCATTGGTTTTTAGATAAAAAAGACAAGATAGATTAGATATATTAATTTTTGTATTGTTAATAGCAAACTTGTAAATGGTAAAGCTCTCGAATCAGCAATTCGAGCTGCAATATTTGGCGATTCGCTGAATCGCAATGCCGATAATGACAAACTTGTTAAACCGTATTTGAAATCGGATAAATTTCAACAATGTTCTTATAAAAGTGTGATAGCAAACTTGTAAATGCCAAAGCTCTCGAATCAGCAATTCGAGCTACATTGTAGTGCGGTTTGCCGAATTGCAAAACAGATAATGAGAAGCTTATTAAGCTGTATTAGAAACCAGATAAATTATGATAATGTTCGTAAAAAGTTGTGTCATCCCAAGACTGAAAACAGAAAATGATATTAGAAATGTAAAGCAATGCTAGCAATAATTGAATTTTGATATTTGTATAAAATAATAATAGTGGGACGTTTATTTAAGAATTATTATATCTTAAAAAACGCCCCACTATTGGAAGTACTACGAAATTTTATTTTATTTAACTAAAATCATTTTTTTAGTATTTGAATAATTTTTACCATTCAAAGTATAGAAATAAATACCGCTAGTTAGTTTTGAAGCATTAAAATTAACTTTATATGATCCTGAAGTCATTTCTCTATTTAATAAAGTTGTAACTTCTTGCCCTAAAACATCAAATACTTTTAAAGAAACTATACCAGCTTCTGGAATACTAAATTCAATGTTTGTAGTAGGGTTAAATGGATTTGGATAATTTTGACTTAAAGTATATTCTGAAGGAACAGTAGTTCCAACTTCTTCAACTCCAGTAATCCAATCAGCTTTTTGTGATGGGAACCAGTTTAAGTCACCAAGAGCAAAACCATCTGTTCCAGCGCTTTGTAAGGTAGTGTTGCTATACGCTAAATTTTCAGGAATAGGCCATTTTGGAGGGAAGTTTAATTCATAGTGCCATGGATTATCAAGTTTACGTGATGCAATTCTATTAACATATCCAACTAATTCATTAACATGAGCTTTAACGTCAGCATTAAAACCAGGGTCTTCTGATAAATTACCTTTTAAATATGCATTCGCTGTATGATCCCAAACATCAGGCATAGCTAAAGTATCAAGTGTATTTAATGATAAATCATTTGCCCAAGTTGCCATTGTTAGTTTACGTAATAAATGTTGTTTTGGACCAGTTAAAACTTCAACACTATCCATTACAGTTACAGTATCATTCCAATTTTTATAAAAGTCAACTAATTCAACTGGATTATAGTTGTTATTGTTTTCTGCTTTGTGAACTCTTTCAGATGGTATAAATATTTCTCCAGCAGCTTCATCATTGTAATATTCAGGACCAGTTGTTTCATAACCATTGTAAACGCCTTTTCTTCTAATTCTATAAATACTTGAAGAAGTTGAATCTGGATAGTTTAAGAACCATGCACCAATAACTTGTTCAGGATCTCCACCCCAAGCATGAACAGCATAGAATAGGTTGTTGTCAATAGAAAGATTAGCAGATTGACGGATTAAAAATGGGTTTACGACTGTATAAATAACTGAGTTGTGCTCAAAAACAGCTTTTGGACATAAACTTCTAACTGAAAATAGATATGAGTTACAAGCAAAAAATGTATTATTTATAAAAATAGTTGAATCTTGTTTGTTAACATCTGTCATAAATGGTTGACCACCAAAATATGAACCTGAATGGAGAAAGTTTCTAAAATGGCAATCTTGAACATCAAGTTTTACATAATCAGATTGGACACGGATACCTGCCTCTGTAAAGCCGTCAAATACAACTCTTCTTAATTTAACAGAAATATTTGAAGCGTGAATGGAAATACCTCTACTCCAACCTAAAGTAGTTCCATCATTTGCCATTGATAGCATATAAATATCATTAACTTCAAGGCTAGTTCCAGATTTACTAAGATAAAAAAACCACCCTTCTGCAGAGCCATCAGCACGGACTGCCATTGCCAAAACTGGAGGTCTTGCATCATTACCATATGCAGCAAATTTGCAAGAACTGTTAAGTAAAAATGCTCTTTCTAGGTAATAAATACCACCACGTTCTAACTCATAAATACGGTAATCGGAAACAGATGTATCAGCATTAATAATATTACTAATTTCTAATGCTTGTGATTTAGAAATGCGTACGGTTTCGGTTGTAGATTGCGCCGAAAGACTTACCATCATTGCTAAAAATAATGTAAAGATGTACAGTTTGTTCATTAGATTTCTCCTTTTGTTGTTGTGAAATAAAAAAATACTTTTGTTAAAAATCATATCATATTAAATTTTTTAAGTTTGCTATTCTCCTTATCTATTTATTAGAATTTTACTCTTACTCCTAAGTCAGCAGACATCCCATATCTTTGTTGGTTTGTTATATAACTTGTTTTCTGATTTATATCAATATCGTCTTCACTTGTAAGGTTATTTATATTTAGATATACTTGAATACCATACCATGGTAATTCTTGTTTTGCTGATAAATCGAATCGAAGGTATTCATCTGAATTTACACGGTTTTGAAGCCAAAAATCAGGATTCTTAAATATATTATCTTTATAAAGCATTGAAACTCTAATGGAAAAACCAGCATAGTCATAACCTAGTGAAACGTTTAAGATATCGTTTGGTTGATTTAATAAACGAGATGAATATGTTGTATCAACTGTTGTTGTGCGTAAAATATAGTTTGAGTCAAGTTTGCTTACAAAATATGTTCGTGGATATTCTGCTTCAGAAAATATATGGGTATAGTTAACGTTTAGAACAAGCCCTGATAAGGGATCTGGTAAATACCAAAAATTTGTTTGCCATTCTGTTTCAATCCCATATACATCTATTTTAATTGGGTTATTTTTATAACTTACTAATGAATATTTTTCAGGTCGATTTTTTATCACTTCATAAACCTCTGGATAGATACTCCAATCTTCAGGATAAGTATGAATTGGAAATATTAAATCTTTAATATTCTTTTTGAATCCACCAACTGAAAATAATCCCAGCTCATTAGAATAAATTGAACAAATAAGGTCAAAATTTTCACTTGTTGCAGGTTTTAATTCATAATTATTATATCTAATAAAATTAGTTCCAATATAATAACTAGGAATAATTGTATTATAATCAGGGTAATTAAGAGTGTTTGTATATGCAAAGTGTATTTGTAACCAGTCATTAGGTTTTACTCTAAAATGCAACATAGGCAAAAAATAACCATGTGAAACTATTTTAGTTACTTCTATTGACTGAAGTCCACCAGGAACTTCTTCTCCTCTTATACCAGTATATTCAGAAGTAAGGTTTTGATAACGACCACCAGGAATAAAAGTAAACACTTGTCCAAAATTAAAATTAACCATTGCATAACCAGCACTTCTCGCTTCATTACCCGAATAGTCATTAATTAGTGATGGAGCTTTTCTAAGCTTATACCCGCCGCCATTTCCAGTACCTGGATTTTTTTTAGCTACTTCAATTACATCCATCATTAGATCAATATTCATAGGATCTCCTAAAGTATAATCACCATTTAGAAATTCACCATATTTATAGTCTGTATCGATAAAATCAGAAAATGTAACACTACTGCCAAACTGAGGAAAAGCTCTAATAACGGCAGCGTTCACTTGCCCACCATCATCATAAAATACTGAACCACTGCGCTGGTTGTAATCATAAGATCGTGTTCTATATTGAAATGAACCACCGAATTTTACTTTTGCTGATAAATAATGCGATAGTGTATAATCTGAAAATAAATCAAGAGCTGCGCCATAAGTTCTATCTTTTGAAATATTTTCAACATCATATATATCAAAAAAAGCAGCGTTTTCAGGAGCATGAACAACACGTTCGGCTATTTCTTTTGTTGTCGCATATTTTAATGTAGGTAAAAGATCTTCGAAGCCAGCTTGATCCTGCCAAAAGCTAAATTTAACATCATTTGGCGTCTCACTTACTGAATATGAATGAGATAATTTTAAATCCATACCCCAATCACCCAAAGTTTGTTTAATGCTCAATAAATTGCTATAAACAGTCAAATCGTTGTCAGAATAATTTCCAAAGTAAAACAAATCATCGTTTCTTAAATTATAATCTTCACTTCTCCGTTGTTCATTTGTCTTACTTTTACTATAAAAATTCATAAAACCAATGCTACCTGTTTCATGCAGATAATCAAATATAACAGTAGCACCATAACGATCACGATTTCTAAATACATCAGTTAAATTCATTGTTTTAAATTCAGGGTCACCTTCGTCAGTTAAATTCAATGTCCCATCGAAATAATAATTTCCCGAAAGTTCATTTGCGCTTAAGTTTTTTTCTTCATAGTTAGCTTGAGCAAAAATTCCAAAACTATTGTCCCAATATCTTTGTTCATAAGAACCAACTAATTTAAAATCTTTATAAGTATCTTTTAATGTATTGTTTGAACCTTGCATTAAAATTTCAAATAGTGGTTTACTACTTTCAGTTTTAGTAGCTTTTCTCATGGAAAAATTTACAACACCACCAATTGCTGTTGCATCCATATCGGGAGTAATAGCTTTAATAACTTCAATACCACCAAGCATATTTGAGGAGATCATACTTAAATCTGATGCCCTATCACCTGAAACAGAAAGACTTGAAGAACTTGAACCATAATCTAAAGTGTGTGCATTTGGGTCAGTAGTGGTGGCATTAGAAGGTAATTCAACACCATCAATGGTAACACGGTTGTACTGTGGTGAAAGCCCCCTAATAACAACTTTTGAACCCTCACCTCCAGTTCTCATAATAGAAACACCTGGTAATCTACCAACTGATTCCGCAGCATTAGCATCAGGTAATTCTTGAATTCTCGCTGCTGATACTACACTTTTAATTGCAATTGAATTTATTTGTTCATTTATGGCTTGGCGTTGTCCTTCTGCTTGAGAAGTTACAACAACAGTTTCACCAGTAAGACTTTCTGGCTGCATTTCAAATTCATATTCAATTGTTCTTGTTGGGAAAACTTCTATTTCTTTTTCAATTTTTTTATACCCAATGTAGCTAGCTCTTAAAGTATATTTTCCTGGAGGAACATTAACAATTAAAAACTCTCCGTCTTCATTAGCTGCGGCACCAATACTCGTTCCTACCAATTGAATATTCACATATGGTAAAGGATCGTTAGTAACTGCATCTATAATATTTCCTCTAACTTTTCCACTTTGTCCAAAAACATTACTTTGGCCAACGAATAAAATTAAAAGAAATATTTTAAACAGTATAGTTGAAAATTTTCGTGTCATAATTTCCTCTAAATTAGTGAGTCTTCAAAAAAATTATTTAAGTAAATCAATTTTTAATCTTTCAAAAATATTATTGTAAATCGCATAGTATTTTCGTTAGAAAAATAAACTAATATTTTATAAAACGCAATATCAAAATTATCAAAGGTTTATACTCTTTTTTTTACTTATTACGGATACATTTGTTTTATGCTAAAATATACTTATGTTTTATTCAACAACATGTAAAGTGCATGAAAATAAATCATTATTTGAAGAAGAAGTTCCAACCATAATTTTGTAACTATCTTTTTCAACAGAAAAACCAGTATTATCAATCCATCTGTTTAACACTTCTTTGTTAATTTTGAACTCCACCGTCTTAGTTTCACCTGGCTGCAAATAAATTCTTTTAAAACCCTTTAATGTTTTTACAGTTTTTTTATCATTATCTGCTTTTATGTAAAGCTGAGCGACTTCTTCTCCACCAATTTTTCCTGTATTGGAAATATTAACAGAAATATAAGTTGAGTCAATACTTTTGATGGAGTATTTAGCTAATTTCAAATCACTATATTCAAATGTTGAATAGCTTAATCCAAATCCAAAAGGATAAAGCGGTTCCCCATTAAAATATCGATATGTGCGGTTTTTCATATCATAATCATCAAATTCTGGAAGCTGCTCAACAGATTTATAAAAGGTAACAGGTAAACGTCCAGCAGGGTTATAATCCCCGAAAATAATATCTGCAATAGCTTCTCCACCAGATTGCCCTGGATACCAAGCTTCAATAATTGCAGGAATGTTTTCATTTTCCCAGTTAACTGCTAGAGCACTACCATTCAATAAAACAAGTACAATGGGTTTGCCAAGTTTTTGAATTTTCTTAATAAATTCTCTTTGTGTTTCAGGAAGCTGTAATGTTTCTCTATCACCACCAGCAAAACCCTTTATAGCAACTTTCATTTCTTCACCCTCAATTCTAGGTGAAAGTCCCATACACAAAATAACAGCATCCGCTTCTTTTGAAGCTTCAATAGCTCTTTGCTCTAAACTATTATCAGGAGCAGACCAAATTAATTGCACAAATGAGTAACGCAGATTTTTATAAAATTCCATTTTTATCTTATAAGGCTTACCTTTTTCTAGTTCAATATCTTTATAAGTTTTAACTGGATCAAATTCCCCATCAAACTGAACAAACAAAGAATCATCGAGATAGATTTTAAAACCATTAAACCCATATCCACCCAAAGTATATTTACCAGTTTCTTTTGGAACAAGATAACCAGTCCACACAACTGCATAATCATCGGGATCAAATTCATCAAATGGAGCAGCATCCCACCAACCAAAATCAATATTACTATCAACCCTTTTATGAAGAGGTTCACCACTAAATTTACTGTTGTTATAATACTCCGCATTTAAGCCATTTTCGTTGAGTTCTTTATTAGTAAAAAGGAACTCTGATGAAATAATATTAAACGAAGGCATTCCTTCTGCAAGTTCACAACCTCTTTCATAAATTACTTTTGAATTAGATAATTTATTACGTATTCCTTGCAACGGTGTAATTGGATTTGATGGAAAACCATTATAGTTGCCAAGAAGCACTTCAATATCATTAGCATTTGGACCAATAACTGCAATTGTTTTCAAATCTTTCTTGAGAGGAAGAGTATTATTTTCATTTTTAAGCAAAACCATTGACTTACGCGAAGTTTCTAACGCAAGTTTTTTGTTTGCCTCTGTATCAAATTCAGTCAACTTTGAGTATGGTACATTTTCATCAGGATCAAACATTCCCAATTTGAAACGAGCTTTAAATACGTTTTTTACAGAAGCATCAATTTCATCTTCATTAAGCAAACCTTGATCAAGCGCATTTAGTAAAGATGCATAAGCGTTTCCACATTCCAAGTCTGTTCCAGCTTTTACTGTAATAGCTGAAGCCTCTTCTGCCGTTTCAACAATTTTATGATAATTGTACATATCAGGAATTGCCCAACAATCAGAAACAATTATTCCACTAAAACCCCACTCATCTCTAAGAATCTTTTTTAATAAAAGATCACTACCACAACATGCTTCTCCTCGAAAACGATTGTAAGCGCACATTAGCGAATAAGCATTACCTTCTAAAACACATTTTTTAAATTGAGCTAAATATGTTTCTCTTAAATCATACTCGCTAACAACAGCGTTAAATGTATGGCGTAATGGTTCGGGTCCGCTATGAACCGCGATATGTTTAGGTGTTGCAATCGTCTTTAGATATTTAGGGTCGTTACCTTGTAATCCTTTTATAAACTGGACAGCAATTTCGCCTGTTAAATATGGATCTTCCCCATATGTCTCCATTCCTCTGCCCCAACGAGGATCTCTGAAAATATTTACATTTGGCGACCAAATCGTAAGTCCTTGGTAAATTCCATGTTGATTCCGGCTAATTGCTTGATTGTATTTAGCTCTAGCTTCATCAGATATTACAGTAGCGACTTTAAATATTAAATCAGTATCCCATGTTGCTGCTAAACCAATAGCTTGTGGAAATACTGTAGCGATACCATTTCTAGCTATTCCATGTAATCCTTCATTCCACCAATTATATGCTGGAATTCCAAGTCGTTCAATAGCTGGAGAATTATATACCATTTGAGAAGCTTTTTCTTCCAGAGTTAAACTTCCAACCAAATCATTAATTCTTTGCTCCAAAGGTAATTCTACATTTCTAAAAGGAATATCTTCTTGTGCAAATAAGAAGGAAGGGAAAAGTATAACTAAAAAATATTTAAGAAAGTCTTTCATAAAATTCCTTATAACTCAAATGATAATATTTTTGAATTTTCTTTATATAATTTTGCAATTAATTCACCAAACAAAGAATTTGCCCAGGCAAACCAACTTCTTGTAAAATCTTTAGAATTGTCTATATTAAAAGACTCATGCATAAAATATGTATTGGCGTGGGTATTTTTTAAATACCTCAAACAATCTCTAATTTCTTCATCGCTATTTGAAGTTAAAGCCTGCATTATTATGCTCATTGGCCATATTTTATTTTTTAACGTATGAGGACTACCAATTCCGGAAGCGTGAGCTCCTTGGAAATAATAAGGATTGCTGGCACTTAAAATAAACTTTCTGGTGTTTTGATAAAGTTCATCATCCAAATTTATAATTCCCAAATATGGAAGCGATAATAAACTTGGAATATTCGCATCATCCATGAAGAGTTTATTCCCAAAACCATCAACTTCGTAAGCAAGAATTCTTCCAAAATTTAGATGTTCAAAACTTGAATAAATTTTTAAAGCGTTATCTACTTCATCAGCTAATTGGATGCATTCGTTTGCGAGTTTAGAATCATTATAGATTTCTATACAAATCTCTGAAAGCTGCCTAAGTGATTTTACAGCAAATAGATTAGAAGGAATTAAAAACGGAAAAATGGTTGCATCATCTGAGGGTCTGAATATTGAAACAATCAAACCAATTGGATTTATTGGGTTTCCAAAACCATTTCCTGGAACTGTATCTGTACTCCAAGCAGTTGCTCTACCAAAACTATAAGGTCCATCATTTTCTTTTCTCTGTTGTTCCTTAAAAGTCTTTATAATTTTCTTAATTGCTTGTTTATAGTTTTCATCAAAGAATGAAGAATCATCAGTAGATTTCCATAAGTTATATGAAAAACGAACTGGATAACAAAGAGAATCTATTTCCCATTTGCGCTCGTGCAACTCTGGTTTCATTTCGGTATAATCATTTTGCCATTCGCTGCCAACGGGACCGTCATTAAAGGCATTTGCGTATGAATCAAATAATATCATTTCAACTTGCTTATTAATTACTCCAATTAACATTTTTCTTAGCTCGTAATCTTTTTTAGCAAAAGGAATGTATGGATTTACCTGTGCAGATGAATCGCGCAACCACATCGCATTTATATCGCCGGTAATTACAAATGTTGAAGATCAATTATTTGAGATAGAATAATTAACGGTTGTATCTAAAGTATTTGGGAAACTATTTTCAAATATTTTGGCAAGTTCTTTATCAACCATAAATTCAACTACCTCTGCAATAAAACTATCTACCGAAGGGCTGAGATACTTTCTATGTTTTAGTTCTGGTCTTTGATTCATGATTTCACTTTATTATTAGTTATGTTATTTATTCAATTTTTTGCACTAATCCATTGGCACTTATTTTATAATATATTTTCCCACTATCGGAGTATAATTTAGCTTCAAAGTATGATGAGGTTGTTTCAATTACAACTGGAAACTTATACCCCTTTATGTCCATATTTTTGATACCTAGCTTTTTAATATCATCAGCATATTTATGATTTTCGGCAAAATATTCTTTTTGTAAATAATAAACATTGCGCAAATACCATTTTATATCTTCTTCAATATTTTTTTGAAATTTAACTACAGAATCACCGACTTCTGTTGTTGAAAATTGAACCAATCCCCACATTTCGGGATAATGCATATTAACAACACCTTGCGGAGACCATACCCAATTATCTTCTGGAAGTGATTTACCTGTTTCTGGATTTGTTATTTTGCTGTACTTTCCATCAATTACTTCTGTGTGCCATTCAACTCTAGAAAAATTTACCCGCCATTGATCGCCATTAATTGGAGGCGTTTTCATATTGGTAATTTCATCGAAACCTTTCCATGGAAAAGCGATTTCAACAGTCCATTTATCATCAATATCACTGGAGTTATTCAAAGTTCCCAAAATTTCTACTCCACTTTCAAGATTTTTTATATCCCATCCGTGAAGAGCCGCGTTATCAATGTCTCTATAAGGTTGAATTAATAACAAATCCCACACGGTATTTAGAGCATTCATCTCAAACTCTACATAACCATGAGTATCACCATCTGGATCAATAAAAACTTCAAAATCATTATCAAAAAATATTATATCATCGCGATTTAATAGATTTGCCCAAATGTGAGGTTCGGTTAGCTCTGCAGCAATGTAAAAATATTTATTTTCCCATAACATTTTAACTTTTGTTTTGAAGCGAGGATTAGGTTTAACACTTCCTTCAATATCTATAAAATCATCAGTCCATTCAGCTTTTTCCCAAGAAGTTTCGTTAAGCTTGCCATCAACAACTATTTGCTCACTTGCAGCTTTATAGCAAACATACTGTTTAGGAGAATATTCTATGTTAGGAATGGGGATAGCTTGTGCTAAACTTATTCCACTAATTAAAATTATTATATTTAAATACTTAAACACAAAAACTCCAAATAATTACTGTTTTGCAGCTTTAATTAAATCAATAATTGTTGTTGTTGCTAAACCAACTACCGTATCTGCAGCGCCATAATAAATTGAAACTTTACTATCTAGCTCTGCAAATCCATCCGAATTATAATTTTCTACTATCATTCCACTTGGAAACACAACGTTCGGAACTTGACCTGTCAATTCGTAAGATTCTCTTGGCTCAAGAATGTTATATTTTCCTCTATGTAATACAATACTTGGATCATTCAAGTCATGAAGCGCAACCCCAGCTTGATAAATATTGGAGCTAGCAAAATGCAACGCTATACCATGATAAACATGTAGCCAACCTTCACTGGTTTTAACCGGAGCTGGTCCAGAGCCTATGTTTTCATCCCAGTAATGAAATCTACCTGACATAACTTGTTTAACATGTTTCCAAGTCATTAAATCTTCAGATTCAGATAAGACTATTGTACCGCCAGATGATGGTCCACCTTCCAATTGCACTTTATTTGGACGCTCAAATCGTAGATATTTGCCATTAACTTTTTCTGGAAATAAAACTCCGTTTCTCACATCTCCTTCGGATACAATTCCCAAAAACTCAAAATTTTCAAAATCAGAAGTTTTCGCTAATCCAAGTTGACATCCACAATCCATATCCATTGCAAACATTACATAATAGCTGTTTTCAATTTTAGTGATGCGAGCATCATATATATGATAAATTTTTTCTTTAACTTTTTCTATTCCCTTAAAATCAACCATTTTATTATCAACAGTAAATTCTACGCCATCTGTACTTTCTGCCTTAACAATAAAAGTTTCGCGACCTCTATTCTGTACTCGAAGAAGCAAAATATATTTATCATTAAATTTAACCGCTCCTGGATTAAAAACAGATGAAACGTCAACCATGAATGGATTAACTTCAGGAATATTTGACCTTGTTAAAATTGGACTTTTAGGATGTCTTATTAGCATGTTTTTATTTTGCCTCGATATGTGAATAATTACTTTTTTTTATTGCTTGTGATTTTTTACCTAAAATAACTAACACATTACATATTGGTTTATTAGAAATGGGCAGTATATTTCCTTCAATTTCATTTCCATCTACAAATATTGAATAAATACCGCTTTCAACATTATAAGGATTTTCAACATTAATAATGTATTTTTTTCCTCTAAAATTTCTTTCAACAATAAATGAATTCCAACTTGATGGAATTGCTGGATTTATTAGCAGACCATTATAAGTTGGACGAACCCCAAGAATATAATCAAATGAAATTCTATACATCCATGCTGCTGTTCCTGTTTGCCATGAATGGCTCGCTTTTCCTCCATTGGAGGAATGCTCATTGCTGGTAATATATTGTGAATAAACATAAGGTTCAGCACTAAATATATCGGAATCCACCTTGTTTGGCAACAGTTTTTTGAAGTAATCAAAAGCTGCATTTCCACGCCCCATTAAACATTCTGCCTGTATTAACCATGTAGTAGGATGGCAGAATACAGCACCATTTTCCTTTTTGCCTGGTACACATCTAGTAATAAGTCCAATATTTGGATCAATTTCTCTAAAAGCTGGTGCACATATTTTAGGGCCATATTCAGTATCAAGATGAGTTTTAACGCTGTTTAATGAAGAAAGTAATCTTTCAGAATTACTAAATTCCGCAATTATTGGCCAACTTTGCGTGTTTATAAATATTTTGCCATATTTATTTTCTTTTGAACCTATTTTTTTATCCTTGGCACCAAATGCGCGTAAATACCATTCACCATCCCAACAAAATTCTTCAACACTATTTTTAATTAAATCACGAAGTTTTATTATTTCTGAATTGTCTATGTTAATATTTTCTAATAATTCTATAAATTTATTAAGCATTGCAACATAAAACATTGCTCCCCAAACACTTTCGCCACCATCTTCCCCTCCAATATAGTCCAGTGTATCATTCCAGTCTCCTCTTCCAAATATGGGTAAATTATGTTTAGCCAAATTATTTTTAACAAAATTAACAACCGAGAAAAGGTGTTCTAAAATTGAGCCTTCGCCACCATCTGCAAAAGGAGATGTTTCATCTAAAAAATCAATATTTCCGGTTTCTTTAATATATTCTGTAACAGCTAAAATAAACCAGAGAGGATCATCACAATGTTTAGTTAATTCACCCTTTCCTTCATTATAAAAATGATGATACACACGACCATCTATAAAAATCTGCTTTGCTAAAAATGATATTCTAGATTTAGCTAATTCGGGATTAGAAATTGTAACTGCCAATACATCTTGTGAAGTATCTCTAAAACCAAATCCTCTGCTAATACCCCAATAATAAAAGCTTGCAACTCTTCCAACATCAAAAGCAACTTTTGCCTGGTATTGAATCCAATAATTCATAAAAGTATTTACTTCGGAGTCGGGTGTTTCAACCCTAGCATTCTTAAAAAAATTATTCCATTTTAATTTAACTTCGTTTAAAGATTCATCAACAACTTTGGTATCATTAAATAAAGATGGTACAGATGATTTTTTCTCCTCGAATTCAACCTTTGGTATTACTCCCAATGAAAATATTATTGTTTTAGTTTCGCCTGGTTCTAAATCAACATCAATTTGTATAGCACCAACTGTATTGCCAAAATCGGTATCTTCGCAAGTTAATTTACCTGTTTCAATTGCTTCAGGATTATTTTCATTTCGGAATAAACCAATAAATCGTTCTCTTAAAGTTTCATATTTTACTATCTTTTCATTACATGTAAAATATGCCCATTGATCCCACTCTTTATTTTCTTGTTGCTGAGTGCCACTTGTGTTTGTAACCCAATAAGTTTTCGTAGCAAATAAAGTATTCAATTCTTTATCAAAAGAAACTCTGTTAAAGTGTTGATCATCGCATTGATTAATAATATCTATTAGTCCGTGACCTAGTGCAAATTCAACATATCCAAATAAAGAAAGATTCCTTTTTTTATTTGAATTATTAGTTACAGTAGCTTTCCATATTTCTCTGTTATCATTTTGAGGAACAAAATATAAAACACGAGAATCAATTTCATCTATTAAAGAATCAACATATGTATAGCCAAAACCATGAACAGCTTTATAAGCTTCTGGATTTTTCCCAACTGGCTGCCATGTTAAACTCCAAATATTTTTCGTTTCATTATCTTTTACATAAATGAATTTCCCTGGTCTATCTGGCGGAACATCATTAATTCGATATCTTGTTATTCTTCCATGCAATGGATTTTTGAAATAACTTATTCCACCACCATTATTTGAAATAGTCGCAAAATAATTTCCATTGTAAATATAATTGATCCAAGGGGTAGGGGTTTTGGGGTTATTGATAATAAATTCTTTACCATCCTCGGAAAAAGAACCATAATTCATAATTATTCTCCATAAAACAAAACTGTGTTCACTTATAACAAATAATATTGTTTTAAACTATAAATAGCATAAAACCAACGCTGTTTATTTTATTCCAAAATAAACTATGGACTAAATTATAACATTTACCAACAAAATGCAAAATTATTGTTGACTATATCCATTTTTTTTATTTTTAATGACAAGTTTATTTTTTTAAGAAATTTAGTGTGGGGGAAATTAAATATTACGACACATACATCTTATAAATAGGATAAATCAACCTAATGAAGGCATTCTGAAAAATTTTCCTAAAACAAGAGCCGCGGCACCAACTGACACTGAATACTGATGATGCTTGTCAACTTCAATACTTAATGCATTATTTGCAAAAGAAATTGCTTTTAGTTCAATTTCTCTTCTTACTGACTGAATTATCAACTCATCTAGTTCAGCAATTACTCCAGTAATAACTAGTGATTTTGGGTTTAATAAACCAATTGCGGGAGCTATTATTTGACCAACAATACTGCCAATAACTGTAAATATTTGTTGAGCAATTTTATCTTCATTTTTAGCTGCATTTAGTAGTATTTTGATGTCTATATCCTCAACATTGGAACTATATTCTCGTAAATACTCACTCTCGTGGAATCTACTTCTAAAGTTTGTTAAAATTTCTTTAAGGGTTGGCATATGAGTAAATATTTCACCAGCACAAAAAGAAGTGCCTCTATATATTTCTCCATTTAGAATAATACCTATACCCAAACCACTCACATGTTGGTCAATTTCCACCAAAACTGTAATGCAGTTTTCCCTACGGCTATTTTTATTTTTTAAATCTAGCCCAATTGCAGCCGCGTTTGCGTTATTTTCAATATAGACAGGAAATGGTAAATCGGTTAGTTTTGATAGTATCGGTAGATTCATTTCATGAACTACACTAGAAATCGAGATTACTCCACTACGGGTGTTTACAATGCCTGCAACAGCTATCCCAAGACCAAGTATTTTTTCTGTATTTAGATTATTTTCTTCTACTACAGTATTTACAACTTTTTTAATATTTTCCACTAATTCTTCAGCGTGATGGCTATCTTCTATTTTTACGGTTTTTTTTGCAACAATTCCACCACCAAAATCAAGAACAACAGCAGACATCTCACCAACTTCAATATCTAAACCTATTGAATAAGCAGCTTCTCGATTTAAATTCCATATGTGTGGCTTTTTTCCCCCTTTATTGGTAGAGTCACCTTTACCATAAAAAGAAACAAATGATTTTGCAGATAATTCCTTTAAAATATTAAAAATTGTTGAGGGACGCATTCCAGTCTGTTTTACTAATTCGGAACTAGAAATTATTTCATTTTCTTGAATAAGTTTAAGCACTAAGTGCTCATTAATATCTTTTACAACACTTGAGTCAAACGATCGTAATTTCTTTCCATCCATTTAGTAAGCCAATTTCTTTATAATTTTACAAATTTAACTAATTATTACTTATTTTAACAATATTTCATCAACAAAAAGCCAAGACTTTCCACCAGCTGCTAAATGCCAATCAGGACAAACTCCAAGATTTTTTGCTATCACTTTTACAAATTTGATTTTATTGGCTTCAAATTCAATTTTAAAGTCCTTTATTCCTTCAACAATATCTTCTTTTTTTGAAGAATTTGTAACTGAATAAACTTTTTCATATTCAATTCCATCCTTCGAGATAAAATATTCAATTTCTTTTGGAAAAAATATCCAAGATTTGGTCTCTTGTAAAAACGAAACATTAATCGTACTAATTTCTTGAATTTCGCCTAAATCAATAATGGCTTCTAAATTTTCGCCTTCATAACCTTGCCAAGCATCCGTTCTAAAATTTGTTGAACCTTTTATTCCATCAATTAATCCAAGTTCACCACCACCTGTATATGAATGATGATATTTGGTATTTAGTTTTATACTTCTTCCTTCAGAAATTTTAGTATAGATTGATGTTACAACTTTGCTAAAAACACCATTTTTTTCACAAACAAATTTTATTGTTGTTGTTTCATCAAGTTCAATAGGTTGTGAATATTCTATCTTACTTTTGCGAGGGTCACTTCCATCTGATGTAAAATAAATTTTACTTTCATCATCAATTGATGCTATTTCAATTTTAGTAACTCCATGAAACACTCTTTCTCCAGAAATCAAATAAGGGACTATAACAAACTGATGATCGATGCTTGAGGTTGGTCTTGTTTCGGGAGCTTTACCCCATTCACTTGGTTTATTACCCATTTCGAAAACTAGTTCGCCGCCCTTTTCGATATCTTCATATTTTATATATGAAGATGGATATTGTTTGCCATTTAATTTTACAGATTGTATATAATAATTTTCATCTGATAAATTGTTAGCAATAACAGTAAATTGTTTACCACTGGTATTTATAAAAACTTTCCCAAAATTAGGAGTTCCAATAATATAATTTCTGTCTCCCGGGCAAACTGGATAAAACCCTGCTGAACTTAGCACATACCAAGCTGACATTTGACCACAATCTTCGTTTCCAGAAAGTCCATCGGGTTTATTGCTGTATAATGTTTTTATAATTTCGTGAATTTTCTCTTGAGTTTTCTGTGGTTCACCCGCATAATTGTACAAATATGCCATATGATGACTCGGTTCATTTCCATGAGCGTATTGCCCAATTACCCCTGTGATATCCGGCTGATATCTTCCAGTTAATTCTGGATTTGTAGTAAATAGTTCGTCAAGTTTCGATAAGAAGATTTTTGTTCCTCCCATCAAATTAATTAACCCATTTATATCCTGAGGAACGAAAAAGCTGTATTGCCAAGCGTTTGCTTCAGTATAATTTCCACTTACGGAATAAGGATCAAATGGCTCAAACCATTTTCCATTCTTTTTGGGGCGCATCAAATTAGTTGAAGGGTCAAACACGTTTTTGTAATATTGAGCTCTATCAATAAAATATTTATAATCTTCTTCTTTGCCTAATTCTTTTGCCATCATTGCTATGCACCAGTCATCGTATGCATATTCAAGGGTTTTAGATACACTTTCATTTTCTAAATCAGAAGATATAAAACCCATATCTTTATAATATTCCAAACCATGATGATTTTGCATTGCACTTTTCTTCATCGCTTCAAATGCTTTCTCTACATCATAATCTCTAATACCTTTGCTGAAGGCGTCATAAATTACAGGAATAGCATGATAACCAATCATAGTGCCAGTTTCATTTGCTGCCAATTCCCAAACAGGTAAAAGTCCCTGTTCTTCATATTTTGAAATTAGCGTGCGAACCATATCATTGGCTTTATCTTTATCAATTATTGTAAGCAAAGGATGAAGACCTCTAAAAGTATCCCATAAGGAAAAAGCGGTATAAACATTACCATTTTTTATATTATAAATCTTATTATCCATCCCTGTATAGTCACCACTAACATCCGAAAACGTGTTTGGATTTAATAAACTATGATACAAAGCTGTATAAAACACATTTTTTTCATCATTATTATTACTTTCAATAATAATTTTAGATAATTCTTTTTCCCATTCAGAATCTGCAACAGACTTGATTTGCTCAAAATTCCAGTGTGGAATTTCAGTTAATAAATTATTCTTTGCGTTTTCAATACTAGTATGAGATATTCCAACTTTAATTAATACTGATTCACCTTCTTCGGTTGAAAAGCTAACATAAGACTTAATTTTATCTCCAGATAATGATTTCTCATTTGGAAGAGACTTATCTCCATTTATAATTCCATAAGAATTAAACGCTTTTGAAAACTCCGCATAAAAATAAACGCAATGATTATTTGCCCAACCAGTAGATCGTCTATGACCTGAGATAGTGTTATTATCAATAATATCAATTTTAGCATCAGTAGTTTTATCTTCAATGCCATGTACCAAATCAATAATTATATTTGCTTGATCACTTTTGGGGAAAGTATATTTATGAAAACCAGCTCGTTTTGTTACCGTTAGTTCAACATCAATATTATAATCGTCAAGAATAACAGAATAATATCCAGGTTTAGCTTTTTCATTTTTATGGTCAAAACGAGAGCGATACCCTAAATCCGGATTTTCTTTAGTTCCTGGATTAGTTAGTAGATTACCTGTGGTGGGCATAATTAATATATCGCCGTAATCAGCACAACCAGTTCCACTTAAATGCGTATGACTAAATCCCATTATGGAACTATCAGAATAATGATAACCCGAACACCAATCCCATCCTGTAATATCGGTATCTGGGCTTAATTGAACCAAACCAAAAGGGAGAACTGCACCAGGATATGTATGTCCATGACCGCTAGTTCCAACAAACGGATTTACGCATTCTGTTAAATTTGTTTGAGCTTTATTACTACCAACTAATAAAGTAACTATAACCAATGAATTCACTACCAAGCTCTTAACATTTTTTAATTGCATAAGTTCTCCCTTAAGTTTAACATTTATGGCAAAGTTCTATGAAAGACAACAAATATTTTCAATTATTATTTATGTAAATATTTGGCAAATTCCTGCAATCTCTTAATAACAGATTGTAAATTTTTTACAGAGCATTGCATCATAAACAAAGATTGCTGGAATTTTTTATTATAATTCTGTTATTATTAGAACTCAACCACATTTATAAATTATTTTTGAATAAATTCACCTTTTGTAATGCTCCAATCGTTACCGAAGTATCCAATAAATTTAATTCCATCTTCATCACTTTTTAGAATTTCGGAATTATATATTATAATATCAGGGAAACCAACATATTGATGATAATACAACGCAAAATTTGCAATTTCCATTCCAGCAAGTCCTGTTCCAGTAACAACGCCAACGCTAGCTGTTTCGCTATCTTTTCGTGGACGAATCATCAAACAAGCTAAATCATCACCCTTAAATTCTTTTTCACCTACTTTAATTGAATTATCATCAATTTGTACTGGAGAATCATTAAGTAACTTATTCCAAGCTGAATTTGTCTCTGAATTTCCAAATAATATAACATTTCTGTCTTTGTATTTTTCATTGCTAAATTCTGAATCTTCTATTATTTCAATAGAGCCATTTCCTTGGTACCAAATTCTTTCGGCATCATATATTGCTTTTTTATAAGCCCAAGTGTTTTCTTTTTTATTTCCTTTAGTGCCAATTACAAATAACACATCATTGTTAAGTACTTCTCTAAAATTTCCACCGCGTGCAGGATATTTGTCTTTTTTCGAATATCCATTTGTTAATTCCCACGTTCCATCAATATTTTTTAAGTAAAGTGGTTTCCCCTCAACATTCACTATACCTTCTATTAGTTGATCGTCTATATCAACAGAAAGAGTATCACCATAAGATAGCATTGAAGCATCTATTGACATTAAAGCAATATTTTCTGTTGTACCAACAAACTTCTTATTCCCAAATTCAAGATGTATATTAATCTTGCTCATCTTTTGTAGTTCAATCTGGTTAATTATTTCAACCCAATAATTTTTAGAGGTAACTCCTAGACTAGCTGTTTCAAATTCAATTTCTTTAACCATATCGTTAGATGCAATGGAGTGATGCGCAAAAAAATCGAACATAGGCATCCAATCGGTACAATCAGCGCCAGGCTCATCTGAATTATCCCACCAATGACCTGCACCAGGTTCCTCGTGGAAAACAAAATCTTTGTGAAATTTAGATAAGTTTTCAACTATTGAATAAGCTTGTTGGGGTGGAACATTATCATCAGAATCTCCGTGAATTATGTATATGCCATTGTTCTTTAGATTTTTTGTGAATGCATAAGTATCACTATGTTTTAATGAGCGAAGTAGCATTCTTTCCACACTTGCAGAATCTGATTGCGGTCTAATTCTATATGACCAAATACTTATCCATCCAGCACTTGGAGCAATTGCAGCAAATTTATCGGGATAATTTATTCCAAGATGCCAAGAACCGTGACCTCCCATTGAGTGTCCAGTTAAATAAACACGACTTTGGTCTATATTAAATTTGTTCTTTGCTATGTCCAAAACTTCAAGAGCATCCAACCTTCCCCAATTTTCCCAGTTGTATCCATAAGGTCTTCTGTTTGTAGGAGCAACCACATATCCCCAATTTTTGTGTCCATAGGCATATGCTTGATTAATAGCTTCAACACCAGCTCCATGTAATGTTAAAAACAATGCGGGTTTTTCAGCTTTTAGATTTTGAGGAGGATTAACAGCATAATATTGAACACTTTTATCCATTGCACTAATAAATGTTTCACGATGGGTATCATTGCTGTTAACAACTTTTAATTCAATTATTGACGATGCCAGCACGTTATTTTTGTTGTCAATTAATTCTATTTTTAAACTAATTTTGCCAATCTTGCTTTGAGCTGGAATATTGATATGAAACGGTGTTTTATAAATGGAATTTGGATATAGCTTATTTATCTCATAATATTCTGGAGCAGAATTTTCAAAAGAGGTTTTAACTTTTAAATTAGAGTATGTTTTATTAGTTGCATTTATTATTGGAACACCACCAAAAGTCTTAACATCTTTATTAACAATTATATCTGGAATTGTTAAATCTTTTCGATTAAATAAAACGATACTTTCTGTAGGATTTAATTTTACTTTTAATAAACCTCTATTACATTGAAGCAAAATAGAGTTGCTTCCCTTTTTTAATTGTATAGGAATCAAAGAGTAGTCAAAACGAACTTCCCAATCTTCATAATTATCTTGATAACGATATGGGTTTCCAGAATGAGCAACTCCATTAACATAAGCCATGGTATTTCCCATTGCTTCAAATAAAATTGTCATATCTTTTTCAGCATTATAGTTGAAATACGCATACGAATTAACAAAATCATCTCCTTCGAACCAACCGTTTTCATTCGCCTTAATTGATTTCCAAACTCCTACGACTTTATCGCCAAATTTTAACTCTTCATTTTCTGAAGGATTCTCCCATTCACCTGTTTCAACAATTGCTTTAATTGGGTCAGGTGAAATTGTTTGATCAGCAGCTGGTCTTTCTATATTGATTAATAAACCTTCCGTTAATTTAATAGACTCTGCCGTTTGAGAAAACGTGTTTACTATATTTGTTAAAACAAATAATATAGAGAACACTAATACTCGTTTAATCACAATTACCTCAATAGTTTTTTTAAAATTTACATACATATAATTATTTATGATTTTCTTCATACTTAACAGTTCCATCATCAGAGTGATCACGAACCATAGTTTTTAATCTAATTAACATATCTTTTAGATCTGTAATACCGCCATAAGTAAACCAAATTACTATTATGAGTGACGCAAAAAGATTCATATAAACAAAAACTTTCCAAAATTCCATCCATGAAGAATTAGAAATTCCTGTTGAATAATCTAGTATTGTTCCAACGATAAAAGCGATAACCCAAATTAAAGTCCAAGCATAAGCTAAGATATATATTAGTTTATCCCCTTTTGTAAACTCTTTTCCAATTCCAAGCATTTTAAAACCTTTCTGTGGAACTTCATCAATAATAATTGTTTCATTTTTTACTTCATACTCACCACGATGAAGTAGCTTATCCATATTAAATTCATTTTGCTTACCCAGTAAAGAGACTGCTACATATACTAGAGATGATCCACCCATTGCCATAGCCCAGAAATATTGTCCATTGATTGGAAAATTTGGATAAATTTGCTGAAGTATAATTCCTGTAACAGCAATTACAGAACCAACTATAAGTGAGCTCCATGCTGCTGAGGTTGTTCCTCTTTTCCAGTAAAGTCCACCAATAATTACAGCACCAGAACCACCAGTAAAAATAGCTGCGGTTATGGCAAAATAAAGGAAAATATAATCGGTCATTGGAAACCAAAGACTAAAGAAAAAGATAAATGTACAGACACCAACAATTGACAATTTCAAAACTTTAATATGTTGTTCTGGTGTAAAAGATTTTTTTCTGAAAGGCATTATTACATCTTGAACAAAAATACTACCCCATGAATGCATGTAAGAATCATGTGTCGAAATAGTAGCCATTAACATTAAAGCTAGAAAAACTCCCATTAAACCTACTGGAAGTATTTCGGATAGTACTAATGGAATCCTTAACTGATTTTGAATAGCAGTACTGCTAATACCAGATAAAGTTGAGTTTACCGAATTAGCTATTGAAGAAAAATCAGAGTGGTTTAAAATAGTATAAGCAACAACTGGAATTAAAACTAGAAATAACCATTTGGGAATATCCCGATAATTAGCAAGCACCTCACCCATCTTTGCCTCATGAGCACTTTTTGCCGAGGAGTTAAATCCTTGCGTACCCTGCCAAGAAAGCTTTACATAAATAACACCAACTATATTTATAAGAAAATACCAAAAATTAAAATCAGGAACTTCACTAGTTTCATATGGATTTATTAAAGACGCATTAATTGGTGCGGTATTTACAGCAACGGCAATTTGATCCCAAGTGACAAAATATAACGCAAATACAATAATTACAAGAAATGCAAAATTAGCATATATACCTTGGAAAAATTCGGTTAAAATAACTGCTATTTGTCCACCAGCAAATACAAAATAAAGAGATAGTAATAAAATTGAGCCTAATACAACGGGGTATGTAGAAATCTCAAATCCAACGAAATTAAATGAAAGTGGAAAACCACAAAAATAGATCATAAACCTGGAAACTACAGAAGGAAATACACCAAAATTTAATAGTCCCGACACAAATGCCAAAATACCGGCAAATATTCGGAAATTTTTACTATATCGCATTTCCAAAAATTGAGCTATTGTTAAAGCTCTTGTTTGACGAAACCGATATACTACCCAACCAGAAACTGTGATAGCAAGTAAAACAACAGCCATAATAAATTCCCACCAGCGTAAAACAAAGCCAGCAACGTAATTCATTTCCCACTGACCAACAATTGTAATTGCACCAACAAACGCAATTCCTTGAGAAACTGTAATCATATACCTTCCGGCTGATCTACCAGCTGAAAGATAATCAGCGACACTTCTAACTAATTTTTTGCTTAAGCGAACTACAAAAAAAAGTGCGACTATAGATAAAGATGCAATCAGCCAGTCTATGAGAGTTAGATTCATAAGGTTCCTTGTTATTAGTTAATAAGTAAGTCCAGTCATTATTAAATTTTCAACAAATTGTTTGTACGCGATTCATAAGAAGAAAAGGCAAAACTATCGCACAGTACATTTGCAAAATACAATTATTAACAAATTACTGCGTGTTTATATTTTGCAAAAATAAACTTATTGCTTTTTATCAAAAATAACAATACTCTTTTGAAAGAATATTCACATTTCACTTTTATTTTTGATTGTTTTGCCTTATTTTCGGATGTATTGCTTTACGATTATTTTTTAATAAAATTATCATTTTATAATTATAATTGGTGATATTAAAAAAAATATCGTAATAAATCTAAGTAAACCTGTCATTAAACATGAGCGAACAGTGAAAAATATGATATCAAAAGCAAATATGCACAGATTTATTGTTTTTATAACCTATTTATTAATATCATTCTTACTAGTTATGTGTAATGCAAAAAAAAAGGACAATATTCCGCTAATTCCATTTCCAAACCAATTTGAACCTAAAACTGGGGAATTTAAATTTAGTAAAAATACATCAATTATTAGTGATTTCACAAAATTGAATGAGTATTTTGCTTCGGAAATTGAAAGATTTTCTGGAGTTCAAATTAATATTGAACAAAGTGACTTTAAAAATAGAATTCAATTTGTTCTTGATACCACAATCATTAATCCAGAAGGATACACAATTGAGGTTGAAAGTGAATTAATAAAAATCTCTTCATCCACTGAAAAGGGTATTTTTCTTGGAATGCAAACAATTTTTCAAATGATTTCACCTAATATAAAATCAGCCAAAAGTGGAAATAGTTTCACAATTCCTTGTTCAATCATAAAAGATGAACCAGCCTTTTCTTGGCGTGGATTAAACCTTGATTGCGCCCGCCATTTTATGGAAAAGGATTTTATTAAACGTTATATAGATATTCTCGCTTATTATAAGTTTAATACTTTTCACTGGCATTTAACCGAGGACCAAGGCTGGCGAATAGAAATTAAGAAATATCCTAAGTTAACTGAAATTGGTGCTTGGAGAAAAGAAACCGATGATTCAACCTATGGTGGTTTTTACACACAAGAAGATATTAAAGAAATAGTTGAATATGCTGAAAGTAGATTTATAAATATTGTTCCCGAAATTGAAATGCCTGGGCATTCACTTGCATCTTTGGCATCTTATCCTGAAAACTCTTGTACTGGTGGACCGTTTGAAGTTACTAATATTTGGGGGGTTCATAAAGATATTTATTGTGCTGGCAGAGAAGAAACTTTTACTTTCCTACAAAATATTCTTGATGAAGTAATTGAATTGTTCCCTGGCAAATATATTCACATTGGTGGTGATGAAGCACCTAAAGATAGATGGAAGGAATGTTCAAAATGCCAAGCAAGAATTAAATCGGAAGGCTTAAAAGATGAACACGAATTACAGAGCTATTTTATTAAAAGAATAGTAAACTATTTACACTCTAAAGGTAAAGAAGTAATTGGTTGGGAAGAAATCTTGGAAGGTGGATTGGCTCCGGGAGTAATTGTGCAATCTTGGCTAGGTTATGATGGTGCTGTTGAAGCTGCAAAATTGGGGCATTACGCAATCTACTCGCCTACTTCACACACATACTTTGATTACGATCCCGATAATTTTAATCTAGAGCTAGTTTATTCATTTAATCCAATACCTCAGGAATTAGCAAAAGATGAACGAAAGTTTATTTTAGGAAGTGAAGCTAATATGTGGAGTGAACGAGCCCCACAAGAAACTATTGACAGCAAATTATTTCCAAGGATGTTAGCTTTGTCTGAAGTGTTATGGAAAGATCCGCACAATTCTGAATATGGTGCTAATTATAATGAGTTTTATTCCCGTGTTCAAAATCATTATGCTGATTTAACAGCGCGTGGAATAAAGTTTGGACGAGAGTCAAAAATATTTGAACCGAAGTCATCTTATGATAAAACAAAAAGAGAGTTTACTATTGAAGTAATTCAAGGTTTGAAAGATTTAGTTATTCGTTACACAACAGATGGAACTGAGCCAAATTCAAATTCTAATGAATACAAAAAACCCATAATTGTTCAGAACACTTCCATAATCAAAATTGGTGCGTTTAGGGATAATCAAAAAATCGGGAAGATAAGTCAACTTCCCTTTAAATTCCACAAAGGATTAAATGCAACAATCAGTCTTACAAAACGTTATCACGAAAAATATAAGGCAAGTGGACAAAACGCTTTAATAGATGGTATCCGTGGAACTGATGATTTCCGTGATGGCAACTGGCAAGGTTATGAGGGAGTTGACTTTGAAGCTATTATTGATTTAGGTTCAGAGCAAACTATTTCTAAAGTTGAATCATCCTTTTTTTTCGATTCAAACTCATATATCTTTTTACCAGAAAATGTAGTAATATCTTTATCGCTTGATGGGGAAAATTATTTTGACGAAAGGAAAATCATCAATGAAATTCCTCAAAAAAATAGTGAAATTTTAATCAAAAATTTCACTGGCAAATATGATGCTAAACAAGCACATTACATTAAGTTAAAGGCAGAAAGCATAAAAGTATGTCCAGACTGGCATCCAGGCGCAAATGCTCCTTCATGGCTATTTGTTGACGAAATAGTAATTGAATAAGGATTTCATTAATGATTAAGAATGTAATTACAATTTTTTTCTTGTTTTATTCTTGTATTGCTTGCCAAAATCAAAATATTACTCTTGTAAAAGATGGGAGTTCAAATTATGTAATAATACTTTCTGAAACTGCTCAAAAGTGGGATTCCCTTGCTGCAAGTGAAATCCAAACTTATATAAATAGTATTTCGGGAACTTTGATTCCTATTGTTTCGGATAATGAACAAATTCTTGAAAATGAAATTGTTATTGGAAGAAATAAACACTCCCTTAATCTTGATTTATCCTCAGTAAAAGATGATGGTTTTAAAATAAAAACCGAAAACAATAAAATTTTTATTGCTGGCAAAAAGGGAAAAGGGTCATTAAATGGAGTCTATACATTTTTAGAAAATTACCTTAACTGCAGAATGTATTCGTCCGAAGTAAAATTTCATCCTTCACAAAAAAGCATATCAATTCCAGAAATAGACAAAACTGAAAATCCAATATTTACATACCGCGATGTACATTATTATGATTCTTTTGATGATAGCTACTCAAGATGGCACAAACTAACTGATTCTGAAGATAAAAATATTTGGGGAATGTTCGTTCATACTTTTGATCAGCTTCTTCCACCAGATAAATATTTTCATGAACATCCAGAGTATTTTGCGCTACGAGGTGATCATCGTGTTCCTGAACAATTGTGTTTAAGCAATCCTAAAGTATTAGAAATTGTTACTGAAGAATTGAGTAAGAAAATTGAAGCTAACCCGAAAGCAAATGTTTGGTCAGTTTCACAAGGAGACAATTATTCTTATTGCCAATGTACTGATTGTAAAAAAATTGATGATTATGAAGAATCAAACTCTGGGTCAGTTATTACTTTTGTGAATAAAGTAGCAAAAAAATTCCCCAACAAAACAATCTCAACTTTAGCTTATCAATATAGCCGTAAAGCTCCTAAATACATTAGACCAGAAAAGAATGTAAATATAATGCTTTGCACTATTGAATGTTTTAGAACTTTTCCAATTGATGAGGATACTTCAACTTTCGGCTTTTATCATGATTTGAAAGAATGGTCAAAAATTACTGATAACATTTTCTTGTGGGATTATGTAGTTCAATTTACAAGTTTGATTAGTCCATTTCCAAATTTTCAAGTTCTGCAACCAAACATAAAACTATTTGCTAGTAATAATGTGAAAATGATGTTCCAACAAGGCGCTGGGCATAGAAATGCAAGTGAGTTTGCAGAATTACGAACTTATTTAATAGCAAAATTATTATGGAATCCAAATGTTAATGTTGATTCTTTAATGAATGATTTTCTCTTTGGATATTATGGTAATGCCGGAAAATATTTAAAAGAATATATAGAATTGATGCAACATGAGTTGATTAAATGCAAGGCACCATTAAACATTTATGGTGATCCTATTTTCGCACTTGATAATTATCTCACGCCCGAATTAATAGATAAATATGAACTTCTCCTAAATAATGCAGAAAAATCCGTTTTGGATAATACAGAATTTCTTGAACGTGTTAGAATTGCCCGCCTTCCACTAATATACACTATACTTGAACAAGCAAAAGTTTTGGAAAATAACAAAAGAAGTATGGTGCTAAAACAGAATAAGAATGAATTTATTCCTAATCCACAAATAATTGAATTATTAAATACTTTTGAAACGACTACTGCTAATTTGAAAGATGTTTTCCTCAATGAAAAAGGATTAACACCGGAGAAATATATTAGCAGATATAAAACAATGTTTTCAAAAACGATGAAGAATCCTCTTGGACTTTTCAAACCAGTAAATTTTGTAACCTCGCCTAATTTTAAGTATGAAGCGAATGGTGAAAAGACTTTAACTGATGGAAAACATGGAGATGAAAATCATAAGATCAATTGGATTGGTTTTGAAGGGAATAATCTTGAAATAATTATCGATTTACAAAAGACCGAAACAATATCCAAGGTTAGTGCAGATTTTTTACAAACTTCATTTTCCTGGATATTTTTACCAAAAAAGTTTGAAGTTAGTCTTTCTAACGACGGGCATAATTTTGATAATACACAAGAGTATACTAATACAATTGAAATTACAAAAGAGGAAACACTTTCACCAGAAAATGCTTTTATTAAAAATTTTGCATGCAATTTCAACCAAATTCCAGCTAGATTTGTAAAAGTAAAAGCAACCAATATTGGAATTTGTCCATTGGGACATCCTGGATATCCTTTTAAAGCATGGATATTTACTGATGAAATAGTAATTGAATAAATTATAATAAAGATATAGAGAATTTTATGAGTGAAGAAAAGAAAGAATCATTGCACGCAGGTGCACTGGAAATTGAAAAAGCCATACAAAAATATTATCCAGAAACCGATTCTCTTGTTCTTAAAAAACTTGAGGAATGGCAAAATTTAAAATTTGGATTATTGATGCACTGGGCTCCTTCAAGCCAATGGGGTATTGTAGAATCTTGGTCTTTATGTTCGGAGGATGAGGATTGGTGCAAGCGTGATATTGAAGATTATACAGAATATAAAAATAAATATGAAGGATTAAAAAAAACATTTAATCCACAACAGTTTGATCCCTCAAAGTGGGCAAACGCAGCTAAAAATGCCGGGATGAAGTATGTTGTATTTACCACTAAGCATCACGATGGTTTTTGTATGTACGATTCCAAATTTACTGATTACAAAATTACTGATGAGGAATGTCCCTATAGCAGTAGCCCTAAAGCAAATATCACAAAAGGGATTTTCGATGAATTCAGGAATAATGATTTTATGATTGGTGCATATTTTTCAAAGCCCGATTGGCATTCAGATTATTTCTGGTGGAAAAAGTTTGCAACTCCTGACAGAAATGCAAATTATGATGTAAAGAAACATCCCGATCGCTGGCAGAAGTTTGTCGAGTTTACTCATAATCAAGTTGATGAACTGGTTACTGATTATGGAAAGGTTGATATTCTTTGGTTTGATGGCTGTTGGGTTCGTAAATATTCCGATGAAGAAATTATTGAGGAAAGAAAAATCTCTAGCTTGAATATTCATCGAGTTCAGAATCAAGATATTAAGATGGAAGAGATAACAAGAAACGCTAGAGAAAAACAACCAGGAATAATTGTAGTTGATCGCGCCGTTGCCGGACCACATCAAAATTATTTAACTCCCGAAAATCAAGTGCCTGATAGAACTCTTCCATACCCTTGGGAAACATGTATGCCTATAACACCAAGCTGGTCTTATGAACCTGGACTTGTGTATAAATCTGTAAGACAATTAATTCATACACTTGTTGATGTTGTTGCAAAAGGTGGAAACTTTCTATTAAATGTTGCCCCTACTGCCGAAGGTGATTTTGAACCAGCAGCTTATGACCGCTTAACAAAAATTGGAGAGTGGATGAATATTAATGATGAGGCGATTTATAATTCAAAACCTATTCTACCATATAAAGAAAATAACATCTGTTTTACTCAATTAGATGATAGAACTACATTTGCCATTTATCTTGTTGATGAAGCTGAAAGCAGCCTGCCTGAGAAAATAGTCTTTAATCATTTCATCCCGGATGAAAATGCAAGAATTGAATTATTAGGAACTGATATTGTATTTACAGGTAATAAGCTGGATAACAGTTATGAAATAGAATTTCCAGAGGATATTAGGAATAAGATTCCAAATAAAAACGCATGGTCTTTAAAATTTATTAGATAAAGTTGCGTAAAGATATTTGATATTGAATTAAAAATTTTAAGTCTTAGTTTCTATGCATGAAATTTAGAAATATAAAAGTATCTGGATCACTTTTGAGAGTAGTTAAATCCTCTAACCTTTCTCTAATTTACGATATGCAATGGGAGAAATTCCCATGATTTTCGAAAATATTCTTGAAAAATAGTAGGGATCATCATAAGAAAGATATTGACTAACCTCTTTTATCCTCATTTTAGTAGTATCTAAAATATGGCAAGCATGTTGAATTTTGAGATTAATAAAATAGTCGATTGGTGATCGCCCTGTCCTACTTCTAAAAAGAGTAGAAAAATGTGATGATGATAATCCACCTTGTGCAGAAATCATTTCAAGTGTAAGGTTAATTCTTAAATTATTTTTCATAAAAAGAATACTGTTTTCTACCGGGTCTCTGGTTTGAATTTTTCTTAAATGTCTGAATTGACTAATAAATTTGAATGATGCTAAAAAATGCCACAAGCTCAAATTAGAGTATTCAAGGTTCTCAATACTATATCCCATTTCAAGATTTTGGAAAATCTCCTCAAAAAGTATGGCTCTATCTTCAACCCTGGCAATTTTTGAAATAGTTATTTTGATAACTTTGCCAGCAATATCATTGAAATAATCTGCTTTTGATCCTGAAAAATGCAACCAATAGATACTCCATGGTGATTTAGAATCAGCACCATAAGTATGCGAAATATTAGGTGGAAGAATAAAAAATTCATTTTCATTAACTATCACTTTTTTCTTATTGAATTTAATCCATCCTTTGCCAGATGTACAGTAGATTAATATATACTGTTCGCAACCTTCTTCCCGCTTTCTGAAATGCTCCTTAGCACAAGGGTACACTCCAATATCAGTGACATAAAGATTACCAATAACTGGATGATCATTGCATTCTTTAATTACCTGCTTGGGAAGAATGATTGATCGTTGATCTCTAAAACCATCGCTTTTTAACATACTAATACGTTCTTCTTTTTATTCATAATAATAGTAAGATAATCCATCTTTTGCAAAATATACTCTATTTCTTTTTCTTTTTATCCTCCGTATTATTGTGATACTTTATTAACTATAATGAAAAAGCATATGAAACAAAACATGAAATATAATACTAACTATATTTTTGTAATTTCGATGGTGTCTGCTTTAGGTGGCTTACTCTTTGGTTACGATTGGGTTGTGATTGGTGGAGCAAAACCATTTTATGAGCAGTTTTTTAATATTGCTTCATTACCAGCAATACAGGGTTGGGCAATGAGTTCTGCTTTAGTTGGCTGTCTATTAGGGGCAATGTTATCTGGAATCCTTAGTGACCGTTTCGGACGTAAAAAACTGCTAATCTTTTCTGCATTTTTGTTTACATTATCTGCAATAGGCACAGGTGCCACAAGTGAATTTAATTTATTTGTTTTTTACAGAATTCTTGGAGGTGTAGGTATAGGATTAGCCTCAAACCTTTCCCCAATGTATATCGCAGAAATATCTCCAGCAACTATTCGGGGAAAGTATGTATCATTGAATCAGCTGACAATTGTAATTGGAATACTAGCAGCACAATTAGTTAACTGGCAAATAGCTGACCCAGTTCCAATGAATTCAACAGGTGCAAGTATCCTCGCATCGTGGAATGGTCAAATGGGATGGCGTTGGATGTTCTGGGCAGAAGTAATTCCAGCTAGTGCATTCTTTCTTTTCATGTTTTTTATACCGGAAAGTCCGCGCTGGTTGGCTAAAAATGGAAGTGAAAATAAAGTTGAGCAGATTCTTTCCAAAATTGGTGGAAGCGAATATGCGAGAACTGAATATCTTAATATTCGTGAAACATTAGCCAGTGAAACTAATAAAGTAAATTTTCGATTTTTGTTTGAACCTGGTATGAAAAAGATTTTGCTTATAGGTATTGTACTTGCAGCTTTTCAACAGTGGTGCGGTATTAATGTAATTTTTAATTATGCTGAAGAGGTATTCAAAGAGGCTGGTTATGGCGTTTCCGATATCTTATTTAATATTGTAATAACCGGTAGTGTAAATTTGATTTTTACATTTGTCGCAATATTTACAGTTGATCGCCTAGGACGCAGAGCATTACTGCTAATGGGAGCTGGTGGATTAGCTGGTATTTATACCCTAATAGGAGCAGCATATTTTTTTAATATTACAGGATGGGTTTTACTACTTTTAGTTATTTCTGCAATAGCTTGCTACGCTATGTCTTTAGCGCCCGTTACATGGGTTGTTTTATCAGAAATTTTTCCTAATCAAATCCGTGGTGCTGCAATGGCTGTAGCAACTATGTCACTATGGTTAGCTAGTTTTATTTTAACATATACTTTCCCACTGTTAAATGATGCATTTGGTGCTTCAGGTACTTTTTGGTTATATGGAATAATTTGTGTTTTAGGATTTTCATTCATTTATAGAAAACTTCCTGAAACCAAAGGTAGATCCCTCGAAGAAATTGAACATGATTTTATTAAATAGTTTTTAAAATGCAACAAAAGTGGTTATTTAGAAATGGAAAATATTGTAAAAGCATATAGAGAAAAAGTTATAATCCCAACTTATGGAATTGGTAAGCCTGAAAAGAATCCTATTTTTCTTGAGAAAAGGGTTTATCAAGGTAGTAGTGGAGTTGTGTATCCATATCCAATTATTGAAAAAATATTAGATAAAAAAGAAGATAAAGAGTGGAATGCAATTTATTTGGAAAATAAATATCTGAAAATTATGATACTCCCTGAATTGGGAGGGCGTATTCAAATGGCTTATGATAAGATAAAACAACGTCATTTTGTCTACTACAATCAAGTAATAAAGCCAGCATTGGTTGGTCTTACTGGACCTTGGATATCTGGAGGCATCGAATTTAATTGGCCTCAGCATCATAGACCATCAACATACGATCCCGTTGATTCCTTTATTGAAACAAATGATGATGGCAGTATTACTGTTTGGTGTAGTGAGCTAGAACGAATGTTCCGGACTAAAGGTATGGCAGGATTTACTCTTTATCCTGATAAAGCTTACTTAGAAATAAAAGTAAAACTGTATAATCGCACACCCTATCCTCAAACATTCCTTTGGTGGGCAAATCCCGCGGTGAAAGTAAATGACGATTACCAATCGGTTTTTCCGCCTGATGTAAATGCAGTGTTTGATCATGGGAAACGTGATGTATCAACTTTCCCAATCGCGACTGGAACATATTATAAAGTTGATTATTCACCGGGAGTTGATATTTCTCGCTATAAAAATATTCCGGTACCGACTAGTTATATGGCAATTAACTCAAAATATAATTTTGTTGGTGGTTACGAAAATGATACGCAGAGTGGCATGTTACATGTTGCTGATCATCACCAATCACCTGGTAAAAAACAATGGACTTGGGGAAATGGTGAATTTGGACGCGCATGGGATCGCAATCTAACGGATGAAGATGGTCCTTATATAGAATTAATGTGTGGTGTTTATACTGATAACCAACCCGATTTTTCATGGTTGCAACCTTACGAAGAAAAAAGTTTTAATCAATATTTTATGCCTTACCGCGATTTGGGTGTAGTTAAAAATGCAACAAAAGAAGCAATGCTAAATCTGGATTTAGATAAAGATAAAATACGTATACAAGTTTATACTACAAGTGAGTACCCTGATGCAAAAATAATTCTGAAAAGTAACAATAAAGTTATTTTTGAAGAGTTGGTCAACTTTTCTCCCGAGATGAGCTACGACCATACCATTGATGGAGTTATTAATTCTCAGAATATTTATATCTCAGTAGTTGATAGTAATGGAAAAGTTTTAGTTGACTGGCAATCAGATTCAGAAGTGAAGAGATCAATTCCTAGTCCAGCCAAAGCAGCTAAAGAACCAAAGGAAATATCCTCCATAGAACAACTTTATTTGCATGGATTGCACTTAGAGCAATACCGCCATGCTACTTACAACCCGACTGATTACTATTTAGAAGCATTGAAAAGAGAACCTGGAGATGTACGAAATAACAATGCTATGGGATTGTATCTAATGAGGTGTGGACAAATATTAAAAGCTGAACCATATTTTAGAAAAGCAATTGAAACACTTACGGAACGCAATCCTAATCCTTACGACGGTGAGCCATACTACAATTTAGGTTTATGTTTACGTTTGCAGGATAAGCTTGAGGAAGCATATACTTCATTTTTCAAATCAACTTGGAATAGTGCTTGGCAAGATAGCGGATATTTCAATTGCGCACAGATTGATGCTACATTAGGTAATTACGGAAAAGCACTTGAACTAATAGAAAGATCACTTTGGAAAAACTGGGTTAACCAGAAAGCACGTCACTTGAAAATAACTTTGTTTCGTATTCTTAACAAAAAAGAAGAAGCACTAAAGTTGATTAAAGAATCTTTGCAAATGGATCAATTTAACTTTAGTGTAATTTATGAAAAATATCTTATCACTAATGATGATTTACTTCTTAGTGATATGAAAAAATTAATGCGTGATAACGTGCACAACTACATAGAATTCTCATTAGATTATGCTATGGCTGGATTTTATAACGAAGCCATTAACTTCATAAATCTATATCTAGCAAACAAAAATGAAGCTTATCCAATGGCTTGGTATTTCAAAGGATACTACCTGTATAAATCAGGAATAATGGATCAAGCAGTTGACGCATTCAACAGAGCAGCGGAGATGGTGCCCGATTATTGTTTCCCAAATAAAATTGAAGAACTGATTGTATTACAAAAAGCTGTAGAGATGATTCCTTCTGATGCAAAAGCATGGTATTATTTGGGCAATTTTTGGTATGCCAATCGGCAATATTTAGAGGCTCGTGAATGCTGGGAAAAATCAAAAGAACTGGATGATACTTTCCCAACGATACACCGTAATCTTGCACTGGCATATTTCAATAAGGGAAATAATCCAGAAGCAGCAAGAAAATCAATGGAAAAAGCTTTTGAGTTGGATGCCACGGATGCCCGGATTTTGATGGAGCTTGATCAACTAAATAAAAAGTTGGGAATATCGCATGTTGAACGATTAGCGTTGCTAGAAAAATATCCAGAACTAGTTGATTTTAGAGATGACTTGTACCTTGAAAGAATTATTTTGTATAACTTGAAGGGTGAAGAAGAAAAAGCTTTACAAATGCTAATGGATCGTAAGTTTCATCCTTGGGAAGGTGGTGAAGGAAAGGTTACTGGACAGTATTTATTTTCAAGGGTTGAGTTGGCAAAAAAAGCATTAAAAAATAAAAATTATGATAAAGCCATTGAACATTTGGAAGCTGCTTTTAAGTACCCGCACAATTTGGGTGAAGGTAAACTTTCTGGTGCACAGGAGAATGATATAAATTATTGGTTAGGTTGTGCTTATGAAGGTCTCGGTGAAGCTGACAAAGCTAAATCTGCTTGGGAATCCGCGGCAATGGGTTTATCAGAACCAACTATTGCTATCTACTACAATGATCAACAACCTGATAAAATATTTTATCAAGGGCTTGCTCTGCAGAAGTTGGGACTTAATAAAAAAGCAACAGAACGTTTTAATAGTCTATTAAAATATGGTGAAGAGCAATTGCTTGTACCTTTCAAAATGGATTACTTTGCTGTATCACTTCCGGATCTTTTGATTTTTGATGAAGATTTGCAGAAAAGGCATGAATTACACTGCCATTATCTAATTGGACTTGGACAACTTGGATTAGGGGAGACTGAAAAAGCACTGGGAGAGTTTGAAAGAATTCTTACCAGAGATATAAATTTTATTGGTGCTATTATCCACAAAAAGTTAATAATTAACAATTTTATATAGCAAATATAGTTTTCAAAACATTTATTTTGTTCAAGAATTTATTTACATGGAACACACATTCACATATAAAATATTTTAACAATTGGAGTATTTATGCTAAAAAATAGTATTGCATTTATTTTAATTGCCTTTTGCATTTTCCCCAGTTTAACGTTACCTCAAAATAAAATAGATTTGAGCGGAAATTGGCAATTTGAAATTGATCCTTTAGATATTGGAATAAAAGAAAAATGGTATGCTAAAAATTTTAGCGATACAATTAAACTGCCAGGTTCAATGACAGAAAATAATAAAGGAGATGACGTTTCCTTGAATACTGACTGGACTGGAGATATTATAGATTCTTCATTCTTTTTTGAGACCAGATATGAAAAATTTAGAGACCCTCAAAACTTTAAAATTCCATTTTGGTTACAACCTATAAAGCATTATGTTGGTCCAGCATGGTATAAGCGTGAATTTGAAGTACCTGCAAAATGGGCAAATAAACAATTAGAAATATTTTTAGAAAGATGTCATTGGCAATCAACTGTTTGGATTGATGATGTTTTGGTAGGAAGTGAAAATTCTTTAAGCACGGCTCATGAATTTTTGACCGATAATCTTTCAGCAGGCAATCATTCAATCACTATTAGAATTGATAACAGAATAAATGAAATCAATCCAGGAGTAAATTCACACAGTATCACAGACCATACTCAAACTAATTGGAATGGAATAATTGGCGAATTGTCAATTACTCATAAGAGTAAAATAAATATTGAAAATATAAAAATATCATCAAATTTACGTGATAAAAAAATTGAAATAAAAACTTCGATAAACAATCTTCCAAACAAAGTAACTGATGCAAAATTAAGATTTATCATTAGAGATATAAAAGAAAATTCAAATAAAATTCTTAAAGAAATTGAATCTGATATAAAAATTAAGTCAGCAAATGATAGTGTTATAACAATATTCGATTATGAAAATATTCTTTCACTTTGGAATGAATTTGAACCTAATCTTTACTCACTTTCAGCCGAATTAGTTGGTAATGATTTTAATGATACTAAAAAAGAAATATTCGGTATAAGAGAAATTTCTGTTGATGAAACTCAATTTAGAATCAATGGAGAACTTACATTCCTACGTGGAACTTTGGAGTGTTCAATTTTTCCGAAAACTGGTTATCCACCAATGGATACAATGGAATGGACTCGCATATTTAAAATAGCTAAAAGCTTTGGTTTAAATCATATGAGATTTCATTCATGGTGCCCACCCGAAGCTGCATTTGTAGCAGCAGATAAAATTGGGCTATACCTAGAAGTTGAGAGTCCATCTTGGGCAAATCAAGGATCTTCAGTTGGTGATGGGAAACCTATAGATCAATACATCTATGAAGAAAGTGAAAAGATATTAGAAAAATATGGGAACCATCCTTCTTTTTGTTTTCTATTATATGGTAATGAACCTGCCGGAAAAAATCATAAGGATTATTTAAGTAAGCTTGTTTCTCATTGGAAAAATATTGATAATCGAAGACTTTATGCTGGGTCTGCTGGATGGCCGTCATTAGAAGTAAATGATTTTAATAGTTCTTACGAACCGCGTATACAATTATGGGGAGCTGGTGTAAATAGTATTATTAATGCTGAAAATCCAAAATCAAATTTTAATTTTGATAAAATCATTCAAGCCTCAAATAAGCCAATTGTTAGTCATGAAATCGGTCAATGGTGTGTTTACCCAAATTTTAAAGAAGTTAAAAAATATGATGGAGTTTTATATCCAAAAAATTTCGAGATTTTTAAAGAATTTTTAGACAATAATAATTTATCTAATCTTGCTGATGATTTTCTATATGCTTCAGGTAAATTACAAACACTATGTTATAAAGCCGATATTGAGGCTGCTCTCCGCACAAAAAATATGGGTGGATTTCAATTGCTTGATCTACATGATTTCCCTGGACAAGGCACTGCTTTAGTTGGAGTTCTCGATCCATTTTGGGATGAAAAAGGATACGTTACTGCGGCAGAGTATAGTCAATTTTGTAATTCAACTGTGCCTTTAGCACAATTCCCAAAATTCATTTTTAATTCATCTGAAAAATTAGATGTACCAGTGGAAGTTGCACATTTTGGCTCGAAACCCTTGTTGGATGTAACTCCAAGTTGGAAAATTCTAGATATGAAAAACAATATTTTAGCGTCTGGAATGTTAGATAAAATTGATATCCCTTTAGGAAATGATTTAAACTTGGGGAATATTGTTTATTCCTTAAATTCATTGCAATCCCCAGCTATGTATAGGCTTGAAGTTACAATTAATAATTTCAAAAATGATTGGGACTTTTGGGTTTATCCATATGAGAATGATTATGCTCAATTAAACGAGAGTGTAAAAATAGTTCAAGAATTGGATAGTGAAACTATTGATTACATTGAATCTGGTGGTACAGTTATTTTAACTCCAATTAAGGGAAGTATTAAAAATAATAAAGGCGGAGATATAGCCGTTGGATTTTCAAGCATATTTTGGAATACAGCATGGACACATAATCAACCTCCACATACACTAGGTATTTTATGCAATCCAAAACATCCAATGTTAAATGAATTTCCAACACAATCATTTAGCAATTATCAATGGTGGGATGCAATGAGTCACTCAAATGCAATTTTATTAAGTGAACTTGGTGCAAATGTTGAACCGACTGTAAGAATTATTGATGATTGGTTTACGGCAAGATCTTTAGGGTTAATTGTTGAGTCTAAAGTTGGGAAAGGTAAAATTATTTTAACTGGTATTGATTTAATAACTGATGCAGAAAAAAGACCAGAAGCCAGACAATTATTATATAGTATGCTAAAGTATGCAAATAGTGATTCATTTAATCCACCCAATGTGGTAGAAATAAATAAAATTAAAGGACTTTTTAATTAATTAGCTGAGTAAAACCTATTATGAAAAAATCAATAATTTTAGTTTTTGTTCAATTGTTTTGCGTCATGTTTATTGCTTCTTGCAGCAACCCAACCAATCGCGAAACTATTTCATTAAATGGGACTTGGAATTTTTCTGTGGATTCTTTAGCAATTGAAGAAACCGAAGGTTGGGGCGAAAATGGAATTCCCCAAAACTCAAGTGTAAAAGTAACAGTTCCTCATGTTTGGAATGTTGAAAAAGGATTAGAAAAATATTGGGGGGATAGCTGGTATGAACGAAAATTTGAAATATCCAATAGTGATATGGGTAAAATATTTCGTATCCAATTTGATGCAATTTATCATTCTGCCATTATTTATATAAATGGGAAAAAGGCTGGAGAACACATTGGTTCTGGCTACAATCGGTTCTTTATAAATGCTACTTCATTTATAAAGGCTGGAAAAAATACTATTACTGTAAAAGTCAATAACGAGTTTTCCCGAAACAATATTCCATTTCTTAAAAGTTACGATTGGGCAAATGACGGAGGTATTTACCGAAATGTATTTCTTGTAATTACTGACCCAATAGCTATTAAGAATATTCACGTGGTTGGAACACCAATTGGTAACAAAGGGACAGCCAATATTAATGTTAGTTTTATTGATAATTCTAAAATTGAACAATCAAATCTGAAGTTAATGGCAACTATAACTGAAGAAAATCAAAGCACCAATAACCATATATTTGAATCTGAACTTGAGGGAGAATTTGAGAATGGTAAATTTATAAGTTCTTTGAACTTCGATTCTATTAATCCTTGGCATTTTGATTCACCCAATCTGTATAAACTTACAATTAAATTAATTGTTGATGGAGAGCAGAAAGATGAATTATCTACCGTATTTGGTTTCAGAAGTATTAAAGTGGAAAACAATAGATATGTTCTTAATGGCGAACCCATTCGTTTAATGGGTGTTGAGTGGATGCCTGGCTCGAATCTAGAGCGGGGAATGGCTGAAACTACTGCCGATTTTGATAAAAATCTGACTCTCATGAAAAATGCAAATTGTATATACACTCGCTTCCATTGGCAGCAAGATGAATATATTTTTGATTGGTGCGACCGAAATGGAATATTAGTTCAAGAAGAGATCCCTTATTGGGGTGGAGCTACAAAGCTTAATGATACCTTATTCACTTTAGGTGTTATGCATTTAACTGAAATGACTAATAATCATTACAACCATCCATCTATAATAAGTTGGGGTATTGGTAATGAATTATATAGTCATGATCCTGAAAATATTGATTATTTGAAAAAACTATACAATATGGCAAAAGATATCGATTCATCTCGTTTGGTAAATTATGTTACGAACAAAATACATAAAGGGAAACCTGAGGAAGATGGTTATGTTCCTGATGTTTCTGCTGAGTTTGATATGATAATGTTTAACGAATATTATAGTACATGGTTTTTTAAAACTATCGATATACTTTCAGACGAGCTCGACCGTATTTCTGACGAATATCCAAATAAACCAATAACTATTGCAGAGTGGGGACTTTGTGAACCTGTTCATAAAGGAGGCGATCCACGTCGTATTAGAGAAATGAAGCAGCAATTAAAAATTTATGGATCAAAAGAATATATAGCCGGAGCCATATACTTTTGCTTAAATGATTACCGTACACATTATGGGGAAGATTTCACTTATTCTTATCCGCAGCGGGTACATGGTGTTTGTGATATTCATTTGAATCCCAAGCCGTCTTACAACACATTAAAAAATGAAAGTTCACCAATTATTGTTAAGTCGGTTGATGTAAAAAACAAAGAAATAATTATCACTCTTTCGGGTAAAACTACAATTCCAAGCTACATTATCCGAAATTATACAATTGTTGCTGGCAACGAAAAAGTTCAAATTAATGAATTAAAACCAGGCGAGGAGCAGACTTTTCGAATAAATACTGACTCAGACCAATTTGTTATTCTCCGACCAACTGGTTTTGAGGTAATTCGTTTTAAATTCAGATAAAATTGAAATATTATTTATAAGTATGCTTAGCAATATATATTGCTTGTATTCACAATTATTATTTTTATTGCTATGGACATTTTAGCCATCGTAATAATTCAAAATTCATTAAGTTAGAGTCTTAAAATAAATAATGTGTTACGAGGTAAATATTAAATTTTAAGGCACAGGTGCAGCTTTAAGAAATCTGATACAGAATATATTGATCTTGTATTTTGTCATCACCCAGATTTACACACGCGAATTGAAGAAACCGTAAGCGCATGTAATAAATCAAGGAAGAACTTTCGGAAGAATGTAAATAAAATGTTGAAAAAGTTAACAAACCAACTATTTATCGCTAATGAACTTAGAATCTCAATTGTTTCATTTGCTTTGACTTGGACATTTAACAATCACTAAATAAAGTTTAATAAAATATATTGGATATACCTTATGAAAATCTCTATTAGAAATTTTGCAGTTGCGATAATATGTTTTTGCTACATAGGTCTAAATGCGCAAAGCACTAAAAAATCATTTAACAACTATGTTAAAATAAACAGCAATGATACTGAAGAAATAATATTAGAAAAAGCTGCCAAAGTAACCCCTTCAAATCGCCAGTATGAATGGCAAAAAATGGAACTGACCGCATTCATACATTTTGGGATTAATACATTTGATGAAGTTGAATGGGGACAACACGAAACAGATATCAAGCAATTTAATCCAACAAATATTGATGTTAAACAGTGGGTTAGCGTACTAAAAAATGCTGGAATGAAATTGATTGTTTTAACAACCAAACATCACGATGGTTTTTGCTTATGGCCTAGTAAGTTTACAGACTATGATATAGCCAACACCCCATTCAAAAATGGCGACGGTGATATAGTTAACGATTTATCAAAAGCATGCGCCGATGCGGGAATTAAATTCGGAGTGTATCTTTCACCGTGGGATATGCACGAAAAATTATATGGAACTGATGAGTACAACACACACTTTAAAAATCAATTAACCGAACTTCTTACTAACTATGGTGAGATTGCAGAGGTTTGGTTTGATGGAGCTAATGGGGAAGGAGCTAATGGAAAAAAACAAATTTACGACTGGAATGGATATTACGAATTAATTAGAAATCTTCAACCAAATGCTGTAATAGCAGTAATGGGTCCAGATGTTCGCTGGGTTGGAACCGAATCTGGTTACGGTAGGAAAACCGAATGGAGCGTTTTACCCGGAAATTCTACATATCAAGACGACATTGCTTCTGGTTCACAACAGGCGGAAACAAATGGAGCATTTATTCCTCAAAACTTAATGGATGAAGATCTTGGTAGCAGAGATAAAATATTCAAAGCAGAAAGTCTTGTTTGGTATCCAGCAGAAATTGATGTTTCCATTCGTCCAGGTTGGTTCTACAACAGTGGTGATGACAACCTTGTAAAAACTCCATTAAAATTGGTAGATATCTATTATAACTCGGTTGGACTTAATGGTGTACTATTATTGAACGTTCCTCCAGATAAAAGAGGTCTAATTCATGAGAATGATATTAAAAGTCTAAATGGAATGCGCTATTTGCTTGATGAAACTTTTAATGATAACTTTATGGAAAAAGCAAAAACTGTTTCATCCAACGAAGCCAAAGGTCACGAAGCCAAATATTTAGTTGATAATAGCAGCGAAACTTATTGGTCACAAATTAAAACGGACAAACAGACTGTAGCTCAAATTATACTGAACCGTGGCAGAAATTTCAATACAGTTATGCTTCAAGAAAATATCCTCGAAGGGCAACGAATTGAAAAATTCAGACTTGAATTTTATAATGGTCAACTTTGGGAAACATTTGCCGAAGGAACAACTATTGGATACAAAAGGTTAATCAGATTCCCCGAAGTTCATTCTGACAGAATAAAAATTATAATTGAGCAAAGTCGTTCAAACCCACAACTTTCAACCGTTGCCCTATTCAAAGCACCACCTGAAGTTAGCTTTGAACCAAATGGTTGTTCATTTGGTGAAAACATTAAAGTGAAACTAAGCAGCGACACAAAGCGTTCAAAAATATATTACACTTTAGATGGCTCCGAACCTAACAAAAAATCCTTACTTTATAAAGATGAGATAACTTTAAACAGTACAACAACTATTACAGCAATTGCTATTTCACCAGATAAAAAGCAAAGCCTTCCAACAAAAGTTAATTTTAATAAAGCCAAATATTCTGTTAAATATAATAGAATATATAGTGAAAAATATTCTGCCAGCAAAGAATTTACCCTAGTGGATGGTGTATGTGGTGCTGAAAACTTTACTACAGGAGATTGGCAAGGATTTGAAGGTGACAATCTTGATGTTGTAATTGATTTGGGCGAATCGAAAGCATTAAATAAAATATCATCAAATTATATTAATGATTTAAACTCTTTTATCTTTTTACCCTCTTCGGTTGAATATTCATTTTCAGAAGATGGAATTAATTATGAGTCAAATTTAGTTGTTACAAATAATGAAGAAATTAAAGGGAGTAAAAAAGGAATCAAAACATTCACAAGAGATTTGGATGGAATAACTGCCCGCTACATTAGAGTTGTAGCCAACAATATAGGAACGTGTCCCGATTGGCACAAGGGATTCGGTTCAAAAGCTTGGCTATTTATTGATGAAATTGATGTTAAATAGAATATGAAAAAAACAAAACGCATTATTTATTTATTTGTAATTATTTTCTCATTGGCAGTTAATCCATTGCTATCGCAACCAATGAATAATTATAAAATTCATTTGGTTTCGGAAACTTCAATTTTTTCTTCTGCCGATTTTGAAGCTTGCCACTCAAGCACCATTGTGGAAATATCTCCCGATACCCTTATGGCTGCTTGGTTTGCTGGTTCACATGAAGGTGCAAATGATGTTGGAATTTGGATTTCAAATTATACAAATAAAACATGGTCAGCTCCTAAAGAAATAGTTAAAGGTTACGATTCTCTTGGAAATCAGCTTCCTTGCTGGAATCCAGTTCTTTTCAAAACAAATGATAATAAATTAGTTTTGTTTTATAAAGTTGGACCCAACCCCCGTGAATGGTGGGGTTGTGCTGTTCAATCAATTGACAATGGTATAAGTTGGAGTAAATCTATTAAATTGCCAGAAGGTTTTCTTGGGCCTATTAAAAACAAACCACTACAACTTACAAATGGGAAAATATTCTGCCCTTCAAGCGTTGAAACTACTGATGGAGAATGGAGCACGCATCTTGAAATTTGTGATAACAATTTATCAACGTGGGAAAAAATAAAGATTCAAAAAGATGATTCTGTTGGTGTAATTCAACCTACTATTATAAAACATAATAATGGTAAGTTTCAAATGCTTTGTCGAAGTAAGCAAAATGTTATATATGAAACTTGGTCAAAAAATGATGGCTTCACATGGAGTGAGCTTAAACCCAGTAAGCTGCCAAATCCTAACTCTGGAATTGATGCGGTTTCATTACACAACGGAAAATTTATATTAGTATATAATCCTTTACTTAGTGGAAATGATTGGTGGAATGGTAGGAATGTACTAAATGCTGCCGTTTCTGATGATGGTCAAAATTGGATTAACATTTATCAGCTTGAAAATGAAATGGATGGTGAATTCAGCTATCCAGCAGTAATTCAAGCCTCTGATAACTCAATTCATATTACATATACAAATAAAAGAAAAACAATTAAGCATGTTGTTTTAAAACTTGATTAAAATTATCTTATTCAAAAAAATTTAAACCAATCTTTATATTCAGATTGAGTGATTTGAAATCGGGGACTTATAAAAATAGTAATCCCATATTAAAAAGTGGCTAAGCCATTATTTATGTTGTTTTTGCCGTCGATTAAAGCGACGGTAATTACTATTGCCTACTGGCAACGGGTTTAATGAGAGAAAACGAATTGGCTTTAGCCACATTTGCAAAGCGCGAATTTACTTTTGTTCTTAAGTTGAAAGCATTGCAATGGTACTTTATAACAGGAGGCTAGACTTTTCAACCAGTTTTATCCAGATAAAAAGTGAAAATTTTTGTCTATCAAGAAGAGGAGTTGTATTCACAGTGATATTTGCTATTTTGAGATTATGCTAATTTTCAAAAAACATCTCTTAAAATTTGGGTTTTAAAAATTTGTTTATTTAAGTTGCTTATTGAAAATGTACTGAGTGATATTTAAAAACTGCCTTATAGAACCAACAGAAAATGAATAATCCTCGATAGCATTACAAAAAACATAAATTAACTGGAGAGAAAAATGGCAAATGAAGGTTACCACGAACCAATTGAAGAACTAACTGTTGAAACACGAGATATGCATCGTGCAATAATTTCGCTAATGGAGGAATTAGAAGCTGTTGATTGGTATAATCAACGAGTTGATGCATGTAAGGATAATGATTTAAGAGCAATACTTGCACACAATAGAGATGAAGAAAAAGAACACGCCGCAATGGTTTTAGAATGGATAAGAAGAAACGACCCAACAATGGATAAAGAATTAAAAGACTATCTATTTACCGAAAAACCAATTGCACATTAATAATTATTATCGGCTAAGTTCTTTTTGTTACGGCAAAAAAACTTCTTTGAAGGAGTCTCACAGACTAATGCTGTATTATATAAGAACATAATTTCTTACTCTTATTTTTATTAATTAGAGCAAGAATTAAGATTAGGATTAAGAACTTAGAAAAAACAAGAAATTAACAAAGAATAAAATCCGTTGGAATTTAGCATAGGTGCATAATGGATAATTTAGATTCAACAAATAACAAAGTAATATTTATCAAAAAAGCATCAGGGGATGAAGAACCATTTTCAACTGATAAACTTAAACGCTCGTTGTTAAATGCAGGAGCTAAAAATGAAACAATACAAAAAATTGTTTTGGATATAGAAAATTGGATATATCCTGGAATTACTACAAGAAAAATATATTCGCGTGCTTTTAAAATGTTGCGTCATGAAAAATCAACTTCATCTTTACGATATAGTCTAAAAAAAGCAATATTAGAACTAGGACCAACCGGTTATCCATTTGAAATTTTAATTGGAAAATTATTTCAACATATGGGATTTAAAACCGAAGTTGGAATTGTTATTGAAGGTAGCTGTGTTTCGCACGAAATGGATGTAATTGCTACTCATGATATTGTGCAGCATCTTGTTGAGTGTAAATACCATACAGATCAGGGAAAGCAAGTAGGTGTGCAGGTGCCGTTGTATGTTTGTTCGCGTGTAAATGATATTGTTAGCAAACGTAAAGGAATGTTGGAATATAAAGATTTTACTTTTACAGGATGGGTAGTTACAAATACACGATTCTCGTCAGATTCTATCCAATATGGTGTGTGTAACGGCTTAAATCTATTAGCATGGAATTACCCAACAGGAAATGGATTGCAAGAAAGTATTGAAAAGTTTAAAATATATCCTATAACGGTGTTAAAAAATCTTTCAATTAAGGAAAAACAGTATTTGCTAAATGAGGGAATTGTTACTTGTTCACAATTATTGGAGAATACAGATTCATTAAATTATTTGGAACTTAGTAGAACTAAACACAATATCTTAATGAAAGAACTTGATGAAATTTGCTTTTAAATGTTTCTTCCTTTGTCCAGAATATTTTCATCTTGTTTTTTGCAGCTCACTTCGAAGTTGTGAAGTTGACAAGATTTCTCCTTTTTCAGAATCTGATAAACCGCGTGAAATTGAATCAACGAATAGTTTAGTTTGTCTTAACTCATCAAATTCTGAAGGGGAGATTAATACACCTGTGGGTTTACCATTTTGTGTAATAATTAAAAAATTACGCTTGTTCTGAATTTCTTTGAGGCATTTAGCCAAACCAGATTTGAATTGACCAACTGGAATTATATCGCTTGCAACCAAGATATCTTTCATATATGCATCATTATTATGACTTTATTCGTGACTAAATATAAGCCCATATTACGACAACATCAAAATTGTTTTTTAGCATATAACGTCATGTTAAACTAAGCCACAAAACGGCAGCTATTCCTTTAAAATAATGCCAACTTAAAAATCAATATTTATCTTTGCATCAACATAAATATTTCCACTAATTATAACAACTACAAATATTTATAATTATGGAGGGACCAAATGTACACATCCATACTCACACGCATAGTTGAAGATTTACAACTTTTTAGTTTAGTGAAAAAAGCAAAACAAATAATCCTACTAACCAAAAACATAAAAGCAAATTACAAATACTTGTGCTTAGTTCAGCGAGGAAGCGGCTACTGAACCTGGTGAAGTATTCGCAACCAAAACAATGAACTTACAGTCCATAGTGGTTATTTAACTAAAAATATATTTCTCTCCAACTATTTGATTTAAATGGTGTTTCATGTGCCTAATATAGTCTTTAGCAATCCATTCAAGAGTTAAAGGTTGTTCTTTGTTTACGTTACATTGATTTTTGTACTTGTCTTCTGGAATTTGTGTTAGGATGTGTGCCAAATGTTTGTTATAAATTTCAAAGAACAGAATGAGATTTTCAACTGGAGCATTTAAATAATTTTGTATTGATACCCATTTGTTTTGGTCGTAATAAATTGTAGGATTTTCTTCAAATTGGAGTCTCACAAATCTTTGATGATTATTAGTTGCAGAATCGATTAAATGACCAAGAATTTCTTTTTTTGTCCATTTACTTGGTGAAATCTGATAGTTCCATTCGGTATCTGATATTTCAGAAAATATAGTTTTTGTTTTTCCAATTATTTCTAATAACTGCGCAGAAACATTATTCATTTTGTCCATCCTAAAATTATATTTTAATTCTTAAACTAACTTGTTACTTTTTAATGCTTTAACGCTTCCTATGGTCATTTGATACTACTTAGTTAGCACAAATTTTTTGACTTCAACAAAATCATTTGCTGTCATCTTATATAAATAAATTCCACTAGAGAGGTTATCTCCATTAAATTTTACTTCGTAATTGCCAGGTTGCTTTTCTTCGTTTACTAAAGTTATAACTTCTCTACCCAAAATATCATATACCTTTATTGTTACCAAACCGTCTTCTAGAATTGAATAGTTTATTGTAGTTGAAGGATTAAACGGATTTGGATAATTTTGATCAAGAGAATATGAGTTTGGAATATTATTTATTCTAGTAGCAACTTGAGTAATTGAGTTGAGCGGTAGTTTAAGTGCAGGATCTCCTAACAAAGTATATCTGCGCGGTATTGAGTCCTTAGAAGCATTATTGCCTTCCATGTGTAATTTTGTTTTAAGTACTGCATCCCCAATTGTAATATCTGGGTTGTTAAAGATTTCCTTATAAAAGGTCTCTAAAAAAAGTGTACCTGCATTTAAATAATTTAAGCCAGAGGAATTAATGGATGCAACTGTTCCACTTCTATAAGATACCATTAATTGCCTTACAATACTGCTGTCACTTGGTATATCAAAAGATTGAGAGCATGCTGCTGAAGTAAGAATAAATGGAAGATCATTTTCCTTTAACGAATCAACATCTCCGAAAGTGAATAGATTATATTTTGACCATATATGAGGTGCACCATGTCCATAATAACTAAAAAATAAAGTGCCATTATTTAATCCACTAAACAAACGCTCTCTTGTTATTTCTATTGTTGAATCCTGCCCTGCAAAAATAGTTGTTTTAGAAAAGTTTGATGGCAAACTTGCATTTATAAATGTATTTGCAGATCGTTCAAACAAAATAGAGTCGGCTTTGTCTGTAAGAAACATAAAGTTTGTTGGATATTCTTTGAATGATATATCGTCTTCAAAATAAATTGTTTTAGAAATAACATTATTTAGTTCTTGTTCATTATTAACTGGAAATCTTCCAAGAAAAATATCTGGTTTAGTATCGGAGTCATATAAATTTACAGAATACCATTCGTCTATTGAAACGGAGTCTTCCTTATGGTCTGAATAGTTAGCAAACTGTGATGGAACTTTATAAGAAGGAAGCAGCTTTGTGCCCCCAACCAAAAGGATATATTGTGGTTTCGGGTCGCTCCAGTATTTTAAAGTGTAACTCACAAAATCCCTAATAGAAGAAGGTTTGGTGGAATCAGGGAATTCTGAATAAATTTGTTGAAGTTCAACTACCTTTACACTTAAGCTTTTATTCTGTCGCCAATTAATAAATGGCTGAAGAGTTGGAACAAATTGTGAAGGTGTAATAACAATATAATCTGCCTGGTTATTGTTACTCATTAGTTGAGCTTGCAAATTAATGTTTAAGCAAATAGAAATGATTATGGAAATAAGTAATAATTTTAATTTATTTGAAATCATTATAAACCCTTTCTAAAAAAGTTGCTAAAATAAATTTTTGTTGTCCCGTAAAAACGGGATAAATGTGAAACCATTTTTGCATATTGCTATATGTATATTATCTAGTTTCTGTTTGTTTAAAATAATTACATTAAGTGGGTTTGGTTTATTGTTTATTGTATTTTTATCCCGCTTAAATACACATCAACCTTTGTAGACAAAAATTAGTTATTATAATCTTTTTTAGCAAATTATTATTTTTCACAGAGGAGTGGTGGGGTTGTCTCAAAACAGTCATTCTGTCCCGAAGGCTTTCGGGATCAGAATCTAACGCTTGGAATTTGGGGGAAAAATAGATGCTGAAATAAATTCAGCATCTATTTTTTAGTTTTGAGACAGTCTCAGTGGTACTCGACAGCAGTTAAAATAATTTATTCCTTTCAATATTCTATCTAAACACAAAACCAAAACCGAACGAAGTAGCTCTCCTCGATTCATCGGTGGTAGGATTGATTTAATAGTTTATATTTTTGGTGCTATTTAATGTCGTTAATTAATCTTTGAATTTTTTCTTTTAATTCAGGCAAGTCTTGCTTTGCAGTTTCCCAAACTACATCAGTATTTATTCCAAAATAATCATGAATTAATATATCTCTCATTCCACTTATTTCTCGCCAAGGAATTTCTTTGGATTGTTCTCTTATTTCGGTTGGTATTTTCTTACTTGCTTCACCGATAATTTCAATTGCACGAACTAAAGCAAATTGTGTTCTTTCATCTTGTTGGAATTCTTCGTATGTCATCTCTTTTATGAAAGACAACCCTTTTTCAATAGCCTCATAAATATCGTTTAAATATGTTGTAAAATCTCGTGGTGTTTTCATATCGGGATTGCTTCGCTTATTATATTGTGCCTTAATCGATGTTTTAAGGCATCTTTCATAACTAAATCTACATTTATTTGAAGTTGGTCGGAAAGATAATTTTTAAGTTCAATGAATTTTAGTAAACTTGGAACACTTGAAAAAGAAACAAGTAAATCTAAATCGCTACTGCTTTCTTGCTCATTTCTCACGTATGAACCAAATATTTCAATTGAATTAATTTGGTACTTTTGTTTTAAATATGGAAGCATATTCCTGATTTCTGTTAATATTTTATCTAATTCATTTTTCATATACAAAAGATGATACAATTTTTTTTAAAATACAATAAATTTGTGAATGTGATATTCCAAAGTATAAAAACTCAACAAATTATATACCGACTCTATACAGAACAAAGAGCCAGAGTAATACTATTTTAGCAAAAGCATTTTTCTTGATTTTAAAACTCCACCACTTTGCAATTGGTAAATATAAACTCCACTTGATAAATTGGAAGCATCAAACTTAACTTCGTAATTGCCAGCAACTTGTTTATCATTTACCAATGTTGCAACCTCACTTCCAAGTATATCATAAACGACAAGTTTCACGTTTGACATCTCACTTTTGCCAGCATTTGGAATTGAATATTTAATAACCGTGCTTGGATTAAACGGATTTGGATAATTTTGTTCTAAACTAAATTGAGATATTATACTTACATCATTTTTAACACTTACTTGAAAATCCTGTATTTGCAAAGAATCAATTGTCCAACCCCACCCTGAAATTGCATCATCCGAGTGCAATCTGAAACGAATTAATATTGTATCTCCTATTTCAAAAGTGTTGGTTAACTCTACGTTTTGTCTTTTATAAAGATTTCTATAAAGTGTAGTCGCATTCCACGCAGTAAGCCAATCGGAATATTGGTTTGCATCATATCCATTATGCAAAGGTTGCCAAACTTCGTTGTTTTTTAGTCCTTCAAGAACAACATAATCTTTAAATTTATTTTCTCCAAAAACACTTCCACTATCGCCAGGTTCAACTATTGCAACATCCACGTATGATATTTGCGAATTATTTGAATCAATTACAATCGGTTTAGTAAATGTTATTTTGTAATCTGCATTGTTTTCATAATTGTGAGGTGAGTGAATTGCGTTATTTCTAAAACCACCTGATTTAATTATTACAAAATCTTGGCTAATAAAATCATCTTCAATTATATCTTCAAAGTCCGTTGAATAATATTTAATTGGATTTGTAAAAGAATATGCATCAAAAATAAACGGATTTGAATAAGAAATTAAAGATTCCGAGTATGCTATTAAATATGCATTGCTCATTTTTATTTTATCTGTGTAGTAATTGCTTTCAATTGTAACAACTCCAATTGGTACGTTAAAAAATGTTTCATTTACATTTTCGTCAATAATTACCTGAACAGAATCAAATGGAAACTTAAAATCGACATTAAATTTTAACAGATTTGTTTTATATAAAAATTCGTTACTTAAATTCATAAAAGTTGAATTATCGTATTCTATTACCGAATAAAGCAAATCCTGTTTTTGCAAATCATTCCACTGACCCGCAATTCCATAAGGCCAATTAGAAATTGCTAAACCTATTGCATCCTGATTGCCAACATTATCAGGCTCATTGCCCCAATTATTGTATAATCCATTTACAGAATTTCCTGTTTTAGTTCCTTCCCAAAATTGTTTTCCTATTCCATCAAAGTTGCCATCCCAAAACCATTTTCCTTCTTCTTTAATATCTGTGCCACCAATCCAAACATACGAAGCACCACCGCCGCCAGTTGAAATAGTTTTGGAAATATCAATATCGCAATTTTGCAAATAATGAAATATGGTATCCTGCTCTTCTTGAGAATTAATTTCGGCTAAAATTCCACCACGTTCGTTTGCTATTTGGGCAACTGCTTCCCAATTGAATGTTTGTTTAATAATCTCATATTTATTACCAGAATAAGTAAACGTAAATATATCTGTTGAATCAATTTCGGTTTGTGCTAAAAGGTTACTTGCCAATAGAATTACCAGAGCATATAAAAATTTGTTCATCAAAATTTCCTCAAAAATATTTTTATTCAAACAAACTTAATAATTAAATCTGTTTTTTTCGTCCTACTGGATGAATTAAAACTATTTTTATTTTAAGTATTAATACTTTTTGCGGAATTCCGTTGGTGTAAAACCGGTATTTTTTTTGAAAGCTGAATTAAAAACGGATTTAGAGTTAAAACCAACTTCGTATAAAATTTCCAAAATGGTTTTGGTATTATTTGAGTCAATTAATCGTTTTTTAGCTTCTTCTACACGATGAGTGTTTATTAAATCGTAAAAGTTTTTTTCAAACATTTCGTTTATTATTTGCGAAAGATTTCGAGGGGATATTCCAATTTGTGAAGAGATATCACTCAATGTTAAATCCTTTTTAAGAAACACTTTTTCTTCTTCTAACAGGCTCTTTAACTTTATTGCACATTCTTCTTTAATTTCGGATGACAAATTTGAATTTTCGTACTTAGCTGTTTTAACATTTGGTTCAAATGGATTTTCAGAATGAGTTAAACTGAATATCAGCAGCATATTTGCAAATATAAAGTTGATAATTAAGGATAAATAAATTGTGTAAGTACTAACTATATCGTTTCTTTCACCAAAAAATAGAATTGTAAAAAAGTCGCTTACATCAATGCCCCAAAGAATTAGAAAAACAATAAAGATTACTATCAACCTTTTCAAATTAAGTTTTTCAATTGCCGAAAAATACTCTTTAATGTTGTGTTGATATTCTCTTATTATTATAAAAATTGGAATAAAGTAAATTATTATTTGAAAATATTTTATTCCATAATACTCCATTCTAAATCCTTTTACACCAAAGAAATAATACAATAACGACAGAAGAAAAGGAACAAAATGGATTAAATCTTTTTTCCTAAGTACAAAGTTTTTGTCCGCAATTGATTTTGTATAAAATAAAAGAGATGGACCAAAAATAAAGCTAAATGAACTTCCAATAAAAAATAGATAAGTAAGGTCAAACGGAATTTGGGCTCTTAGTCTAATCAATAAAAAATTGAACAGATAAATTCCGTTTGTAAAAAGGAATAATGATAAATATTTGTTGCTATTGGGGTTTTTTTTCTTGCTAAAGAATAAAAATCCCGAATATAAAAAATAGAGGAACAATTGTAATTAAATTTATTATGTCTAATAACTCTAACTTCATAAATTAAATTTTTATACTAGATATTAATCCGACGACTATAAACCGTAATTAAGCAGCGTATTTAATCTCAGGGTGGTTAAAATATTTTTTTACTCTTTCGCAGTCATTCTTCAAGATTGTCATATGTTCGTTCACTATTTTTTTCAAATCATCTTCGTTTTTAGGAGCTGGTTTTTCCGAGACACCATATTTTAGATCACAATTAAGATATTCATCGGGATTTTTCTCTGGAGAATATGATGAAAGAAAAAATAATTCTATCGTCCTTTGGTTTTTATATACCCACGTTTTCACAATTTTACTATGGTGAAC
>Ga0180007_10000320_pt1 | contig 84884 bp, 65 predicted proteins | sample MM_PC_MetaG_FD_121122 | JGI IMG/M metagenome (GOLD analysis project Ga0180007, IMG submission 121122) | Groundwater microbial communities from the Aspo Hard Rock Laboratory (HRL) deep subsurface site, Sweden - MM_PC_MetaG | ecosystem: Environmental > Aquatic > Deep subsurface > Groundwater...
ATTTGGGGCTCCAACTCAGGAGGCGAAGTATTTTCTACTTACTGCGCTGGGTGAAGTTCGAGATCCAAGTGTAGTTCATGAATTGTTGCCATATCTCAAGGATGAATCGGTTTTTATTCAGGAGTATTCGCACAGAATTCTTTCTCAGCTTGGTGTACATGCTGTCGATGCATTGCTCGCATGCCTTGACACCGAAGATGAAGAGTTGATAATACAGGTGCTTAAGGTTATTGGAGTTATTGGTTCCAAAGAAGCTTTGCGGCCTTTGTTGTTTATGATCGATAACTCAAAGAACACTCTTGTGCGTACCTGCGCTGTTGAAGCTATTTCAAAATTACAGAAATTTGAACTGATTGCCGGTCTGCTTTTGCTCAAGCTCGACGACAAAGATCTCTCGATCAGACACACCATAGTTGAAAATCTTTCGCGCCAGCCTCGCAAGGCCTTCCTTAAAGAACTGGTCGCCGCAGCATTTGACAAGAGCGCTGATATTGCCTGGTGGTCACGTGAGATTCTTAAGCGCCGCGATTATTTTGGTGTTACGTCTTTTTTGGGTTTATACGACAGCTCAACTGACGTCGAAAAGGATCGTATGATTTCGCTGGTTTCAAAACTCTCAGAAGACCAGCTCGATTCGGTTTTGCGCAACGAGAAGATTACCCTGGACTCCCTTAGACCAGAGAACGTCGAAACCAGGGTACTGCGGCGCAAGTTTACTAAAGAAAACATCACTGACCTCAAGGAATTGCTCTATTACCTTCACGAAGAGCGCGGGTCGGATTTGCATATTGCCATTGGCCTGCCGCCAAGTATAAGAATTCATGGTGAGTTGATCAGAACAACTTTTGAGACGATCACACCAGAGAAAAGCCGCTTCTTGCTTTTCTCAATAATGAATGACGCTCAGAAGCGCGAGTTTAACGAGCGTATGGAACTCGACTTTTCATACGAAATTTCTGATTGCGCCAGGTTTCGCGTGAACGTTTTCATGCAGAAAAATGGCATGGCAGGGGTTTTTCGTATTATTCCCAATACTGTGCCTTCGTTCGATGAGCTTTCTATCGATAAGTCAATCATGGAAAAGATCTGTTGCCATAAGGCCGGGTTGATTCTGGTGACTGGCGCTACTGGCTCGGGTAAGTCTACTACGCTGGCAGCGATGATAGATTTTGTTAATCGTACCAGATACGACCACATAATAACCATTGAAGACCCGATCGAATTTGTGCATCAGCACAAGCGCAGTGTTGTTACGCAACGAGAATTGCATACTAACACACTTTCTTTTTCAAATGCCCTGCGCAGCGCTCTACGCGAAGATCCGGATGTTATACTCGTAGGCGAAATGCGCGATGCCGAAACCATGACTCTCGCTATTGCTGCCTCAGAAACCGGCCATCTGGTTTTTTCGACGCTGCACACTATAAACGCTTATGAATCTATTCACCGAATTATCGGTAGCTTTGCCGGTGACCTGCAGCAATCTGTGCGTATGCAGCTTGCCGGCACTTTGCGCGGGGTTGTTTCGCAGCGACTTGTTCCTGCCTATCTTTCAGCCGGACGAATACTGGCATACGAAGTTCTGGTCGGTTCAACTCCAGTTAGGCGCTGCATCAAGGAAGATAAGACGGACCAGTTGATTTCGATTATGCAGACGGGGCGCGGAGACGGGATGATAACCATGGATCAGTGTCTCGAAGATCTTGTCATTAGCAAGAAAATCACCTATGAAGATGGCTTTAAACACGCTGAAGATAAAAAGGATTTTCAGAAGCGTCTTGAGGAACGTTCTGCCGGCAAGCATGGCGTCAGGCTTGGGTCTGCTTCCGATGCTTCCAAAGTTGACAAACCCGGAGTCGGCAAGCCGGTGATAACTGATAAACCTCAGGTCAAAGGTCACTGATCGTCAGATTTACCCTTAAGAAAATGGTGGACGTGCAAATTACCATTTAACCTTATAGGCTTTTATCGGGTGGGATATGCCCTTTAATGTGTGTTCGCCATGAACTTCAATTTCAAAAATCTGGCGATTGATTTTCTCGAGAGTATACTCTGAAATGATGATTTCAAAAGCATCTCCCACGCCTTCCAGTCGTGATGCCAGATTTACGGTGTCACCGAGTACATCGTTTTCGGTTCTAATTACTGAGCCGCTGTTGATGGCAATTCTGATGGCCAGTCGGCGGTCTTCCGGTACCGACAAGTTAAAGGCACTAAGTTTGCGTTGAATCTCGATAGCTGCCAGTATGGCGTTGTTGTGATTCTCAAAAACGACAAGAAACGCATCTCCGATTTTCTTGAGAGCGTCACCAGAATACTTTTCAAATACTGGTTTGAGGATTTCGTCGTGCTGTTTGAGCATTGACATGACTTCTGACAATGACGCCTTCGCGCTGAAAGCAGTGTAACCCTTAACATCAGTAAACATGACCGAGAGATCAAGAGTGTGTGTGGTATTTATGAGCTCGTCGTATTTCTCGATTTCTTCGAGTGCATGGCGGCGTTTTTCGAGAACCTCGTCGAGGTGGTTGTCTGAAAGAACCACTTTTGCCTCACCTTTTGCTCTCAAGATAGCTGGGTCAACTGTGCCGCCGACGCTTTCGATCATATCTACCAGAGATTTGCGGTCAATATCGTTTTCGAGTTCTTCAATGTATTCGCTAAGCGGATCGGTAATCATTTTGCCGAGACTCAGGAAAAAATCGGTAATTGCTCCCTTAAGCCTGAAGTCATCGTGAAAAAAGTAGCGTGCCAGAGTTTTTACTGCATGCGCAAGTACGTCTGTTTCCTCGTCGGGTAGCAGGTTTTCCATTACCGAGAAAGCTATGCGGCGGTCATCTATTGAATCCAGAGCTATGATGCAACACAGGCGATAAGCTTTGCTTGGCGATCTAAGACCTTGAACCAGGCCTTCCGGGTGATCCTGATAAACATAGCTCAGGATTTTACCGACACGGTCAACATCGTCGAGGGTGATGACTTCTGAATGGGCATTCAGCAGCTGATCAAGCATTTTTAGGTAGTCAGGTCTCTTCTGAGCCGCACTGACCAGCATGAGATCAAGCATGACTGTCGGCTGACAGGATTCAAGGTATTCCTGCAACGATTTAACTATGGATAGATATGGGTGTCGAGCCAGAATTATTACCATGCTGCGCAGATTTTTGGTGGACTTTTCTACCTGCAGCTGGCGTGAAATTACCTTCAAATCGTTCTCGCTGAGGTTGTCCCAGCCAGATACCGCTTCAGCCACATAAAAACGCACCATTTCATTTGAGTGGCTGAACCCAAGAAACACGGTGCGGCGTAAAGCATTAGCCTCAGCCTTTTTGAGGAGGTGTGAGAGCCATCGGCAGACTTTTTCATCTGTATGTGTAAGCAGATTGAGTATTGTGTTGACTACATCTTTTGATGTGATACTCGGAACCGACGATAATACCGACTGAATTCTGTATTCATCGCTGGTTTCGAGAAATCTGATGACTGCTGGTACGGCTTCCGGGTGATTCATCGAGAGCAGTGCCGAGACAATATGCGGCATAAGTGAGGGGTCAGTGTTTTCTTCAAGAATGGTTTTAAGAGTTAAGACGGCTTTGGGACCTATCATTGTCAGTGCCTTGCGCGACCAGAACTGAACGTCTTCTGATGTGTCGTTGAGAGCTCTCACAATTGCAGTAACCGAAGCTTCGCCATAATTAACCAGGCAGTTGGCAGCGGCATTGCGCACCGGCCAGTTTACATCGCCCAGCAGTCTGATCAGAACATCAATGAGCTGGGGATGTGGTGCAATTTTCTGCAGAACACCAAGCAGGAAAAGACGCTCCTGTTTGGTGCCATTCTCGATAATTTTTATAATCGGCGTAAGAGCCATTCCACCAATAGAACCGATGATTTTGATAATCTGAAACCTCAGATTCTCATCTTCGGTGCTAAGATGCTGTAGTAGCAATTCAATGTTCAGGTTGGGCTTCTGTGCCAGGCATTCAGAGGCATAGTCAGATACAATCCGATCACTGTCTGAAAGGCATTTGAGCAAGGTTGCTGTTGCCTCGTCACTTTTGAGACGTGCCAGGTTTTCAATGGCAAGGAGTCTGTGTTCCTGGTCGGTTGCCGAGAGCAGGCGTTGAATAAGCGGCATCGACTTGTCGCCGAGCAGTTCAACGAGAATCTTGATAATTTCATACCTGATCAGAGAGTCACTGCGACTGAACGCTGAGGTGAGTTTCTCGAAAACTTTCGGACCAAGCTTGAGCAGTTGCTCGGCAGCAAGCTGACGAATTGCCCAGGAATTGTCAGCCAGACCATTGATCAGAAAATCTATTGCCGCAGTAGTGCCGAGTTCGCCAAGCGCCGAAATTACTGAGAAACGCAGGGCAAAGCTACCATCAACAAAGATTTTTCTGAGCTCTTCAATGACATCGTCCTTACCGATTTTAACAAACAACGCAATAACGCTGTGGTTTGGCACTTTAGACGGAGTGTTGATAATCTTGCGAAGATCGTCGAGAATGATATCGCCAAAATTAAGAAGTTGTTCGAAGACCAGTTTGCGGATTGCCCAATTTGCATCACCAAGCAACGGGTAAAGAGTTCGTGCGTTTTCAATTTTTCGGTGGACTGCGATTGCTCTGACTGCGTAGCCACGCATTTCTGAATCGCGATGGTGCAGGATCTGTTTGACTGCAGCAAGTGAGTTTTCGTCGCCCAGTTGCCCAAGAACGTTCAGTAGCCAGTAAAACTGGTCATGGTTTTGTTCGTTGAGGTTCTGCAACACCAGTTCGCCGATTTCATTGCCCCATTCGAGCAATACCTTGGCTGCAGCCTCACGCTTGTGCCAGGCCTTGTCGCAGAGCATGCCAATAATGGCGGCGCCAGACTCTGGAGTGTGATCTATCAGCAGGGCCGCAAGCCCTTCACGCCAGAGTGCTTCGTCGGTGCTTTTGATCAGTTCTTTGGGCGAGCGACTCATTCAGCTTCCTCAGCCTGGTGTTAATTGTCTTGATATACCACCAAAGATTACCATATAATCGCTGGCAATGAAACAATTTTCAGGGGGTCAAAAACATGCCTCTTTATGAATACTGCTGTGGCAGTTGCCGAAAAAAATTCACAGTTCTCTGTGGAATCAACGACCGCGATAAGCAGCAGGCCTGTCAGTATTGTGGTGCTACCAGCAGTCAAAGGCTGGTGTCGAGGGTTAAGACAATTCGCAGCGAAGAACAAATTATGGAAAACCTGGCCGACCCGTCTGCACTATCGGGGCTTGACGAGAATGATCCACGCACTTTTGCTGACTGGGCAAAAAAGATGGCCAGAGAGATGGGCGAAAACATGGATGAAGAGATTGAGAGCATGGCTCAGGAAGAATTTGCCAGTCCAGGTCAGGACTCAGCAACACCATCACCATCACCATCACCATCACCTATGTTGCCTGGTATAGATGACGACCAGTGATTGATTTGTCTTAACGCTTCATAGACTGTCGCCGCTGCTGCAGAAGACACATTTATACAGCGTGCAGGTGCAACCATCGGCAAAGTAATCAGGCTGTCTGCTGCTTTGCCGACTGTCAGAAGCGAAGCTGGCAGTCCACTTGATTCAGAGCCAAATACCAGTGCGTCACCGGCCTGGTAACTGATTGCTGCGTAGTTGTTGGTTCCGTGCGCTGAGAGATAGAAGATTCGGCGCTTAGAAGCCCAGACAGAAAAATCTTCAAGATCGTCAAGAATGACCGGATCCAGGTTTTTCCAGTAGTCCATGCCGGCTCGTTGTAAGGCCGCATCAGTAAGCCTGAAGCCAAGTGGTCTCACCAATACAAGCTCGCAGCCAGTTGCATAACACAGTCGCGCAATATTGCCAGTGTTTTGCGGAATATCAGGCTCGATCAACACAACCGAAATACTGTTGTTTCTGTCGATTTTTACACTTTGATCAGACATGTCTCAGCTCCCGGGTTTGCTGGCTGTGACAGTGTAAAAGCTTACACGCAGCTTGCCGCCGTAATCGGTGCGGGTAATCACGTCGATTACAGGTTCTACAAAGCCGGCGTTTCGCCAGACTCTTTTTATTTCTGGCCGGGTGAAAAAATGAATGGTGCCCAGACCTGCTACCGGCCCACTTTCAATGTTTCGATAACTGTGACTGTCGATTTTCTCGCCCATCTTAAATCCGCTGGTTGTCTGAGTGAACAATACCGAAGAAAAAATCCGGCCGCCAGGTTTTAGCACCCGGTTGATTTCTTTGAGAATTTGAGCAACGCCAGAACTGCTGTTGGCCGATAGTGCGCCAATGTCCGCGACAACATCGAAGACGTTATCTTTGAAGGGCAACAGTCCTGCATCTGCTTGCAGAAAAGAAGCTGTCGCTGAAAGCTCGCCACACATTTCTGCTGCTTTGGCAGTTGCGATAAAAGCGCCGTCAAAAGCCACAGTTCTAAAGCCTTCGCGGCATAAAAACCAGGTGTTGGCACCGGTACCGCAGCCAAGGTCGAGAACCTGCACCTGAGCGCGATTCTTGCTGTAATAGTTGCGAGCCATGAATCTGACCAGTTCTTCGGCCGGGTAGCGCCCCCAGCTGCGCGTGCTGTGGACATGGTTCCATTGTTTGTCAAATGTCTGCATGTTGTAATCCTTCGTGGTAATGCAAAAGAATGCCAGGCTCTTTGCCAGTTATGGCACGCCATGCGTCCGAAAACTGTTTGTATTGCTGTGGCCGATGGATTTTGCGGGCAATGTAAAAGTCATGGCGCTGTCGGGAAAACCCCGATTTAAAACGATACAGACCGTCATCCTCAGCAAACGACAGTCCGCCACCAAGATGCAGCACGTTTTTTCCTGCTTGCGCTGTGTGTCTTGCTGCCTCAAGCATCATAAATGCGTTGGGCTGCAGCTCTTTCTCCGCACCGGTGGAAGCACCAAGATGGTAATGGACGCTTTGCCTGTCTAATAGATAGATTCCTGTCGCCAGCAGCTCGCAGTTGTTATTCTCGACGCCGGCAAACAGGCGTGAATTCTCTGGTAAACTTTCCAGCACAGCAAAGTATTCAGAAGAGAAATAATAATATTCATCGGCAGTCAGTCGTTGCATGGTCTGTCGATACATCTCGATAAAGGATGAAAGATCCGGCAGTGTCACGAATTTCAGGCCGGCTTTGACTGCCTTGCGATAATTACGTTGCCTTGCCGAAGCTGACTGCTGGAGAATACTCGCAAAATTTTCGCTCAAGTCCATACTGACCGTTTTTCTGTTAACCTCCAGTTTATAAATTTCTGCAGTAAGATTGGAGTCGAGAAGCGGGTTGAATCTGACAAATTCAGCTACAATGTTTGTGTTGTCAGCCCATTCTGTATAGCTTTTACAGTATTCTGTCGCAGTTTTCGGCGTTATGCCAAAAATGACCGGGCCACCGTATCCGTATGCGGTCTGCATATCGAAGAAGCCTTTGCCACCAATGCACTCTGGTATTGGCCTGAGCAGGAACGGGTAGAAAATCTCAGTTGTGCCCTGTTTAAAATACAAGGCGGCAGGTTGGCCATCACCATTTGCCGCATAAGCACGATAGTAATCAGGTTGATAATAGACTTTGCCGCAAAAATCAGGCAGTGTCTCGAATAGCTGCTGCCATCTTTTTAAATCTGTTATAAATTCAAAACTCAAAGAGGCACAACCTCTCCCAGGTGACTCCAAGTGATGGGCTCGTCTGCGCAGAGATTTTTCGTAATGCGCCGATTAACCGCCTGATCGAAAAGCTCAGGTTGAATACCACCCGCCGGCCGTTTAATCGAAATTTTTTCTGGCGTCAGAACATCGCCGGCTTTCAGATCTGCCGTAGCAACAAGACTGCGCCGAACCAGCACCAGGTTAGCTTGCTCACTGGCTGCCGCTGATTTGTTCCCATTGCCCAACATCAAGCTTGTTTTGTGCAAGGCTGTTACCATTTCGCTGAACTGGCGAGGGTCGAGCGAAGCGGCATGATCAGGGCCGGTCATGCCGCGATCGAGGGTCAGGTGCTTCTCGATTATCTGTGCTCCAAGCGCGGTTGCGGCAACTGCAGCCTCATGACCTTCGCTATGGTCAGAAAAGCCGACTGCTACCGAAAAAGTCTGCTTCAATAGAGGTATACAGCGCAGATTGCAGTCTGCTGGAGGCGCGGGATATTCGCTGGTGCAGTGTAAAAGTATGATTTCGCTGGCACCGCCGTTCAGTAGAGTGTTGAAAGCTTTTTGAACTTCACCAAGGCTGCTCATGCCGGTTGACAAAATAACAGGCTTTCTTCTGGCTGCAATTTCGCGCAGAAAAGGCAGGTTGGTCACCTCGCCGGATGCCGTTTTTATTGCCGGCAGGTTAAGCCGGCAGAGCAGGTCAAGGCTGGCGGTGCCGTCTGGTGTTGACAAAAAAGCCAGGCCAAGTTGCTCAGCGTGGCTTTTCAGCTCGGCGAATGCCGCAAAAGGCAGTTCGAGCTCTTGCAGTAGTTTGAACTGATCTTCGGCGGCACAGCCCTTTTGATAGGCTGCCGTATCAGCAAAGCGGCCGGCACATTCTTCAGCTTTGAAAGTCTGGAATTTTACAGCGCCGGCACCGGCCTGAGCCGCGGCTTCGATTAGTTTGTGCGCCAGCTCAATGTCGCCGTTGTGATTTACCCCGGCTTCGGCGATTATAAGTGGCTGCTGTTTAAAATTATCTAAAAACATATCATTACCCCCAACCGCAGATTACTCAGATTTCCCAGATTGGCAGAAAAAAACAGAGCAGTCCAAAATACGATGGTGGTGTATTCTAACTGGTTTTGCACTTTTTCTCCCTTCAAAAATCTGTGTTAATCCGTGAATCTGTGGTTAATCAGTTAAGGTGACGCCACTACCCATATCAGCAATGGAACTTTTGCGGTTGCAGATATTCATGGCGATTCTTTTCGAGCCAATCAATCGTCTGCTTGAGACCCTGTTCCAAGGAATGTTCCGGTTGCCAGCCCAGCAGGGTTCTCGCCTTGTCGGAGTTGCCTCTTAGGACCATTACTTCAGAGTCTTTTGGTCGTGCGCGCTGGTCTTCGTGAACAATTTCCAGTTCTTTGGTCATAAGCTTGCCGATCAGCTCAACTGTTTCGCCGATGCTGACACTGCTGCCGGTTGCCAGATTAAAAATTTCCCCTTTGCAGTAATTGCTGGCGGCAGCTGCAATAAAGCCATTTACCGTATCTCCGACAAAATTGAAGTCGCGCACCGGTCGCAGATCGCCAAGTCGAACCTGGTGGCTATCGAGTGCCTGTCTGATAATTGCGGGAATCACCGCTCTTAAAGATTGCCTGGGACCGTAAGTGTTGAATGGCCGAACGATCACTACCGGCAGATCAAACGAGCAGGCGTAGGCCTTTCCCATCATGTCAGCTGCGATTTTGCTGGCAGAGTAGGGGGATTGTGCCTGCAGCGGGTGATCTTCGTCGATAGGCACTTTCAACGCAGTGCCGTAGACCTCGGAAGTGGATGTTAAAATTATTTTGCCCAGTTTATGGGTTTTTGCTGCTTCTAGCACATTGAGTGTGCCATTTATGTTGGTCTCCACGTAGCTTTGCGGTGCAACATATGAAAAGGGAATGGCGATCAGCGCTGCCAGATGAAAAACCGTGTCGGCGCCTTCAAGGAGATTTCTGACCAGAAATGGGTCGCGAATGTCACCACTGACAATCTTGAGGTTCTTATTTTCTGCACACTGCTTGAGCCAGCCAATTTCCGATCTTGAATTATAGCGGACCAGAACTGTAACCTGAGCGCCTGTTGCGAGCAGTTTTTCGGTCAGATGACTGCCGATGAAGCCAGCTGCGCCGGTTACCACAACTTTTTTGCCGGTTAGCGTGCTGGTTTTATTCATAATGGCTGGAAATCTCGGCAAAGCTTTCGTGAGCTCTGGCATAATCGATTGGGCTGCCGATGTCGAGCCAGAATTCGGAGACAGGGAAACAACTGACGCCACCGGCTGAAGCATTTACCTCTTTAATGAGGTCAGTCATGTCGAGTCTCTGCTGTGGCTTAATAAGATCAAGAAGGGTTGGTTCCAATACATATATTCCGGCGTTGATAAATATGCTGTGCGTCGGCTTTTCTTCAATATCAACGAGATTGTCGCCACGCATCTGCAGAACCCCATAAGGTATCTGGAAATTGAATTCGCGTGTGCACAGAGTCATTGGTTTGCGGGCGGTAGCGTGAAAATCGAGCAGGTTGCCAAAATTTACCGGCGAGAGAATGTCGCCATTCATAACAATCAACGATTGCTTTGAACGCTCTGGTAAAAGTGTGAGTGAGCCTGCGGTGCCAAGAAATTCTTTTTCTTCGAGATAGCTGATATTGGCCCCTTTGATGGGGTTTTCGGTGAAATAATCTTTGATTTTGGCGGCTCGGTAATTAATCGAAATGTATATCTTCTCAATGCCGTGTCGGCGCAGTTGTTCAACGATCAGAGCTATGATTGGGCGGTTCCCGACTGGTAGTAGCGGTTTTGGGATCTCGCGGGTGATATTGCCGAGACGTGAGCCAAGTCCGCCGGCCATGATAACTGCAATGTTGGCGCGCGGTTCGCGCGCAATGAGATTTTTAAGCTGCACCAGCTTGATCACTCGATTGTTGCGGTCAACTACCGGAAGGTGCTTGATGGATCTATTAGTCATCATGAACAGCAGTTCGTCGTCGGTGGTATTCTGCCCGGCGACAACAGGCTGACGATTCATCAGATCAGCAATGGGGCTCTGCAGGTCAGCACCTCGAATTATGCCGCGCCTGATGTCTCCATCTGTGACAGTTCCCAGAAGTTTAAAGTCTTCGTCCACCACGAGGGCGATCTCAAAAGCAGCTTCGTCGATAACTTTGAGGGTATCGAGTATGCTTGTAGCCGGTTTGATCAAGATCTTTTCGAGCTGAGCGGTCATTTTTTTCTCTCAGTCAGTAGAATGTCATCGCAGTTAACATACCAGAAATGACAGTCCCGGTAAACCCCCGCCATCTTGCTTTGACGCGGGGCGTTTTTGTTGATTTTGCATTAGTTGTTTTTATATGTTAATTTGAGTCAAGAAACAATATCAGGAGATTGAATAAAATGGGTTCGCTGCTGTTGCTTATCGGGCTGTTACTTTTTATGATGAGTCTTATCTGGACAACAGGCGAAGCGCTGAAAAAAGATCTGGTCGATGGCGTGATAGCTTTGATTGCAACCCCTATCTACAGTGGATATTGCGCGTTTCAGGTAGACTATAAGAAATGGAGCCAGCCGTTTTTCATATCGCTGGCTGGCTTGTTTTTAGGGTTGGTAGGATATTTGCTCGGATAAGTCAGAAATTATAAGGTAAGAAAAATGAGCAGTATTCTTGAAATTTCAATATCTCAAGATGACAACAAAACCATGCTGGTAAAGCTGATTGGTGAGTTGGATCAGATTTCCTTAAAGGCGTTAAAAAAGGAGCTCGACGAAAAAAGAGCCGAAGAAATGCGGACGCTTGTTTTTGACCTCGCAGAGGTTGAGTTTATAGCCAGCGCAGGTCTTGCAATCTTTGTCTGGTATAGCAATGGTTTTAAAAAACGCGGAACTGGTCAGAAACTCAGGGTTATCAACTGCAGCGAAGGCGTGTTCAGAATTTTCCACATGACCATGCTCGATGAAATTATCGATGTAAGAAGTGCCGACCAGAAAACCGGCCTGATCTGAGTGACCTGGCCGGTTCTGATGCTTTATTTCAGATAGTCTGGGTTAGAATTTCACCGCGAGAATCTTGAAGATGAAGGCGTATTCAAAGGCGATTTCTTTGATGAAGTCGTATCGCCCGGATGCCCCGGCATGACCGGCATCGAGATTGGTTTTAAGTAACAACAGATTTTTGTCGGTTTTCAAAGTGCGCAGCCTGGCCACGAATTTGGCTGGCTCCCAGTAAGATACGCGCGGGTCATTCAGGCCGGCAGTAACCAGCATGGCGGGGTAGTCCTGAGCCTTGATGTTGTCGTATGGCGAATATGAATAGATGTAGTCGAAATACTCTTTAATTTCAGGGTTGCCCCATTCTTCGTATTCTTCTCTTACCAGCGGCAGACTCGGGTCGAGCATGGTGTTGATGACATCGACAAATGGCACATCGGCGACAACAATCTTGAAAAGGTCGGGACGCATATTGACGATAGCTCCCATGAGCAGGCCGCCCGCGCTGCCGCCATTCGCTACCAGATTATCCTTGTCGGTATAACCCAGCTCGATCAGGTGTTCAGCACAGGAAATAAAGTCGGTGAAAGTATTCTTTTTCTTGAGCAGTTTGCCGTTGTCATACCATGGGCGCCCCATTTCCTGGCCACCTCTGACATGGGCAATTGCATAGATAAAGCCTCGATCAAGTAATGTGAGTCTGATTGACGAGAAATATGGGTCGAAAGATGATCCATAGGAACCATAGCCAGTAAAATAGGTTTTGGCTGGCGATTTTTTTCGCATGTCTTTACGATACACAAGCGAAATCGGAATCAGCGTATTGTCGGTGGCCTTGGCGAAAATACGCTCAGATTGATAGTTGGTGCTATCAAAGGTGCCGAGTATCTCGGTCTGCTTTTTGAGTTCCGATGTTGCGCTGTCCATGTCGAAATCAAAGATTGAGTCTGGTGTGGTGAGCGAGGTATAGCGGTAGCGTATCTTTGAGGTTTTGTATTCAGGGTTGTCGTCAACGGTAACACTGTAAACAGCTTCGTTAAATGGAATATACTTAAATTCACCGCTCTTGCGGTCGAAATAGCGCAACTTCTGCAGACCATTTTCGCGTTCGCTGATAACCAGGTGGTCAGCGAAGGCATCAATGTCATCTATCAGCACATTGTCGCGTCCTGCGATGAATTCCTGCCACTTTTCGGGTGCAGTTTCGTTGTCGCGTGTACGCATGATTTTAAAATTTACAGCGTTTTCATTGGTCAGAATGTAGAAGTAATCATTCTGGTGAACCAGTCCAAATTCGATGTCTTTCTCTCTGGCTCTGAACATTCTGAATTCACCGTCTGGTTTGTCGGCTTCGAGTATGCGGTATTCAGAAGAGGTTGAGCTGCTTGAATTGATCATAAGATATTTGCGGTCGCGGGTTTTACTAATGCCTGTCCAGAATTGTCCGTCCTTTTCTAGATAGACCTCTTTGTCGTCAGCCACATCGGAGCTGAGTTTGTGTTTTTTGATCAGGCAGGCTCGCCCGGTGTCATCCATCAGTGTGTAAAAAATCGTCTTGTTATCCTCTGCCCACTCTATTCCATAAGTAGTCGAGGCGATTCTATCAGCGTAGGTCTGGCCGGTAATCAGGTTAACAAAGGCCAGTTCAAATTTCTCGTTGCCGCTGTTATCTATCGAATATGCCAGAATATTATGATCTGGACTTACTTCTAGCGCTCCAACTGCAAAATATGGGGTTCCTTCGGCGAATTTATTTTCATCGAAAATAATTTCTTCGGGCGCGCTCTCTTCATCGGCACGGCGGCAGTGAATGCGGTACTGCTTACCTTCCTCGGTTCTACTGTAATAATAGTAGCTATCGATTTTCTGTGGAACCGACAGGTCGGTTTCCTTGATGCGACTTTTCATTTCTTCAAAAAGGCAAGTCTGTAGCTCTTCAGTGTCCTTCATGATTTCTGAAGTGTAAAAATTTTCGTTTTTGAGATAGCTCATTACCTCTTTGCTTTCGCGATCTCTGAGCCATGCATAAGGGTCAGAAAGTGTTTTTCCATGAATTTTGGTGGTTTTAGGCTGCTGTCTGGCGGCAGGCGGGGAGGTGATCTCACAGTTTCCGGTGTGAGCCAGCAGGCATAGTGCAACTACTACAGAAAATAAAAGATCTAGCTTCATTATTGGAGTGCCTCCGAGCAGAAATATCTCTAATTGTACAGGACTATTGCCTGACCGCTCATTCTATAATAAATTTGTCAAATATGTTACATTGTTTTAGCTGCAATTTATGTGAAAGGATTTATTCGATGAACAAGGCTTGTTTCTGGCTGAAAATTTTTACATTCTGCGCCCTGGCTCTTATACTGCCGATTACGGCGCAGGCTTTGCTGATCGCCAACCCTGATGAAATTGAAGTCGAGGGTCTGGTAAGTTTTGGCGAAGATGGTGCGGCCTGGCTTAAATGGCAGGGGCACGAAGTGCTGGTAACTTCTGGTTATATGGTTGGGACGGATCTCAGAGTAGTAGCTATAAGACACGACAGTGTTGTGCTCTATCGACCCAACAGTAAACAATATCATGTGCTGCTGCCTACTTCTAAACTGGCCTACAAGGATCGCACCGACGTAATCTGGACTCAATCTCTGCCAGTTTGGAAAATTACCCGCATGGTTGGTCTGGCCTATCGCAAGGATTATATCTGTCATTATGCTACGGATTCTCAAAATGAGGTTCGCCGTCACGTTCGCGGTATGGAAGCCATGATGGATCAGGTCGTTTCGCCACATCACCGGTTTTACCCGCGCCGCGGCCTTATTTTTGTTGCGCCGGTCCATGTTCAGGGCACTGGCTGGAAGCACCTGATGGACAGGATTCAGAATAGTCGCAGCCGGACACTTGGTGAATGGTTCCCCGCACTCAATGCCAAAGGAACTATTATCAGCGACGGCAAGCCTCTTGATCAAGCCTTGCAGCGCATCGCTTTCGCAACCAATGTAAGAATCAGCTGGCAGCAACCGGTTATTCTTCCCCTCTACTGCTCATTGCGTGATCGTCCCTGGCACGAAATACTTGAGGCTATCGTAGTTTTTAATGGCCTCGAAATTTATCCGACTACCGAAGGTCTGGAGATCAGATAATGCGCCGGATCGCTTTGTTTTTTATTGCGGCAATGCTGCTTATGCAGCCCGCCAGCGTCATCGCGCAGAGAACAGTCGAACTCGACGTTTATAGCGAGTGGCGCGGCGATAACTGCATGTATAAATCAGAGCGGCCTTTCTTTATTATTCGCGATCTTTATGACCTCGAAAAGTTCTGGCAGAAGGCCAATGCTGACGAAGCGACGCCGGCCATAGATTTTACAAAGTGTATGTTGCTGGTCTGGGCTCCTGGTTCGTCGCTGTTTGATCACCAGCCGGTCGCAGTTGAGCGATTTGTATATCAGAATGGCTTTTATATCGTGGTAATGGATTTCAAGCGCAAGGATACCGGTGGTTACTGGCGCCGGCCATTTGTTGCAACTCTGCTGCCGAATAAGGCCGGCGATATTTTTATCATGCGAAAAGTGGTCAGGGGTTCCCGTGTAGACTGGAAGCCAGTCTATACGATCTGGGACATGACCGGTGAGCGCACGCGCCCTCTAGAAACGGTCAAGATCGAAACGCCGCCGGCACCCGAGAAATATGTTGATCATGGTCGGCAAACAAGTACTACGAAACCGGTGAAAACAGGATCAGCGCCGACCACCGCACAGTCTGGCGCTGCAGCTATATCTGAAGCTTCTTCGCAACAGACTGTTGCTGCGGCAAGACCATCAACTACCCCTACATCTGCGGCTGTGGCAGCCGGGAGACCGGTTGCAAATCCGGCATCAATTGAAGAAGATTTGTTCGGCACTGCTCCGGTGACCAAAACTGAAACTAAGGCCCAACCGGCAGCTAAGACTGGACAGCCGTCTTTTCCGACCTTCGAAGAAGACCCGCTGTTTGGCACGGAATTCGATATAGAGTTTTAATTATGATTCATGCATACACTGGTGATGGAAAAGGTAAGACTACTGCAGCGGTAGGCCTGTTGATCAGGGCTTATGGCGCCGGGCGCCGGGTTGGCGTTGTCTTTTTTGACAAAGGCAGCGAAACATACCGGCATAATGAGCTGGTTGTGCTTGACAGGCTTGGTATTGAATACCATATAACTGGCCTTGAGCGCATGAAGCCAGATGGCAGTTTTCGTTTTGGAACCCTTGAAGAAGACAGGGTCGAAGCTGCGCGGGGTATTGAGCTTGCAACCGCGATTATAGCAGAGAAGCGCCTTGACCTGCTGGTTCTCGACGAAGCCTTGACTACAATGACCTATGGTTTGCTGGAAAAGAAGGCGATCGAAGAACTTATCGACACCTGCCCCAAAGAGCTTGAACTCGTCCTGACCGGACGTTGTACAGACAAAGATCTGCTTGAGAAGGCTGATCTTGTTACCAAAATGGTTAAACACAAGCACTATTTTGATCGTGGCGTCAAAGCCCGTTCAGGTATCGAGTTTTAACTGACGAGGTCTCTGTAATGTTCTGCAATTTTCGAGATTGCTTCGTTGGTACGCTTCGCCCAAGTGGCAAAGAACTAGAGTTTGTGGCTTACAGCCGTGATCAGATCCTGGCGGAGCTTGATGATCGAACCTGCGGCAAAGTGCCCCTGGATGCTTGCACAGGGGTAGACCATGCAGTTCGCTTCAAGTATGGTGCCGGGGTTGGTGACTGAATTACAGCCGAGCAGGCAGTTGTCGCCGAGAATTGCGCCAAATTTGCGAATGCCGGTATCGATAACATGTTCACCGATACGGGTGCGCACGTTTGAGCCATCATTTTTAAGGTTCGAAAGTTTAGTGCCAGCCCCCAGGTTAACATTGGAACCGAGAATTGAGTCGCCAACGTAGTTGAAATGTGGTGCCTTGGCTCCTGGTAGAAAAACTGAACGCACGACTTCGCTGGCGTGACCGACTACAGCACCATCGCCAATGATAACATGCCCTCTAACAAAGGCACCATGACGAATCTCGACGTTTTCGCCGATGATAACCGGTCCGCACACCATAGCGCCGGCTTCTACGACAGAGCCTTTTCCTATATAGATGTCTTTACCTCGCAGAAAGGCACCTTCTTCTACCGTGCCATAAATCCCGGGCTTTACATAGTTAGCAGTAAAGCCAGCCTGAATTCTTTTTAAGATATCCCAGATGTTTTCGATCGTGGCGTAGCCTTCGAGTTCGCTTGCAAAAAGCTCTGGGCAGATAAATTCGGGCAGCCGGCTAAAAAAGTCCTTAATTTCGAGCATTGTGCTTCTCCATCGGGTAAGATTCCGTTTTTGAGTTTACTCTTCGGGTCTGCGCATGTCAATTTTTGCCGGGTTTTGCGGCCTGGCAGACGGATGCAAGCAGGCAGCGCTGGCAAAGGCTCTGATCCTTGCCATGAGTGCACTCACCGGCAATGCCGAGGTGGCATAGCGAGAAATCATATTTGATCGGGTCTTCGGGGCATAGCTCCGCAAGCCGGGCCGAGATTTCTTCAGCTGTTTTCCAGTCGTCACTGGCTCTGGAGGTAAGACCAAGATTGCGGGCTATGCGGCTGATGTGACGATCCAGCGGAATCAGCAGCAGTGATGGTGAAACTTCTGGCCATATATTCATGTCGACGCCATCTTCAGGGCGTACCAGCCAGCGCAGGAACATCTGCCAGCGTTTTACACAGCCGCCCGCTGATGGGTCAGGCAAAAGGTGTCGGGTGCCGCGAGAAAGCGGGCCTGATATTTTTTCTGCTTCGCGACAAATGCTCTGGCGCAGGGCAACAAGTCCGTCTTTTATGCTGCTGTCTGGTTGGAAACCTTTGAGAAAAACCGTTTTGAGGCTTTTGTTCTGGCGAATCAAATTGCCGACTGCGCTTGCAAAAATGCCGATCTCATTGCCGGTGCTCAAACGGTATGCAGGCCAGGCAAATCTTGCTGTCTGCACAGGGTCACAGATCAGATCTAAAAATTGCCAGTTGCAGGCATCAAGAGTTTGCTGTATTTTTTTTATGAACTGTGCGGCCGAGCCATACGCCAACATAGCCGAAAACAGCGCTACTGCTTCGATTTCGGCAGCTGGTCGCTTTTTGTTGAAGAACCAGCGTGGGAACTGAATCGGGTCGGCGCCGGTACGAGCAACTGGCGGAAAATCAGTTAAAACCCGTTCGAGTAGGGGTCTGAGTTTAACCGATTTGGCCGCCAGTCTTGCCATTTTTTTATTTAAAAGCGCATAAATCTGTTGCGTAAGATCTTGATTCTGGCAACATATTTACAGCTTTCATTATAGTATTTTAATATTGGAACGAACTGCCGCCGATGAATTCACGCAAGATAGAGGTTGGTGGCACTTCTTTTGGATCCAGTGGTGCGAAGAATGAGAGCGTTCTGAGTATCTGCCGGGCCTGAGTGTATGATGAGCTTTCTGGCAGAATGTCGAGGAGCAGGGGTTCGGCGATAGGGCGCAGCACAGCCCACTCGTAAGGAACAGCGGAATTGAATACCGTGTTGGCAAATTCCTGGAACGGGAAGATATTGCGTTCTTCACCTCTTCTTACAGAAGCCCAGCGGCTAAATGTGTTCTCGGCAGAATAACCGCGATACTTGCTGTCACGCACTGTACGCCTGATCAGGCGAGTGTCGGTGGTGCCGATACGGTTGTAGTCGTCAATTACCAGTTGAGTCAGGGCGCTGATGTAGATTTTATATTTACAATCGCTTGGAACCGAGCGGGTCAGTTCGTCGTTGAGGCCGTGAATACCTTCGATGATCACAATCTGGTCTTCGTTAATGCGCATCGGGTCGGTTTTATCCTTGCGATGTCCGGTATGGAAGTCAAATTCAGGGATCTGTGCGACCTTGCCATCAAGCAGTTCCTTGAGGTGCTGATTGAAGAGTTCAAGGTCGAGAGCGTATATTGATTCAAAGTCGTAGTCGCCGTGCTCATCACGCGGTGTGTGCTGGCGATCGAGGAAATAATTGTCGAGCGAGAGGGTCATCGGGCGCAGTCCGTTCACCTTGAGGTGGGTGCACAGTCGTTTGCTGAAGGTCGTCTTGCCGGAGCTCGATGGTCCTGCGATAAGAACGATCCTGACCGAGGAATGACTGGTGATTTCGTCGGCGATTTCCTGAATTTTTTTTGCATGCAGTGCTTCTGCTGTTTTTATGAAGTCAGAAATGGTACTGTCTTTGATTCTTTCGTTGAGACGACCGACGTTGTTAACTTCGAGGATCTTGCCCCAGTGTTTACTTTCGCGGTAAGCCTGAAATATTTTGGGCTGGCGGCGGATCTGGGCCGGAATAGACGGGTCTTCGCTCTCAGGAAACAGCAACACAAATCCCTGAGCATATTGTTTAAGGTCGAAGACTTTGAGGTAGCCTGCAGAGGGCACCATAGCACCAAGGTCGAGGTCGATATATTTCCAGCAGGATACAATGCCGACTTTGTCGGTGTTGAGGTTTTTGAGCAGTCTGGCTTTTTCGGGGTATCCTTCGCGGTTGAACAGTGCAATCGCTTCGGTTCGGGTCATGGTTTTCTTGCCAAAAGCCTCGTCTTTGTTGATAATTTCGAGCATTTTAGTTTTTATGTAGCCGAGAATATGCTCAGACACTGGTACGTCGGTAAAGAGATCATAGAAGTAGCCGTTGCCGATCGAATGGTCGATAGCAAGGCGAGCGTTGCGGTAGAGTTCCATTGTGGCTCGAGCCAGAACGAAAGTCATGCTGCGGCGGTAACAGTCACGTCCTTGCGGTGATTTATAGGTAAGAAATTCAATCTGGCAGTCCATTTCAGGAGCGAAGTCGAGACTCTGCACTTCGTTGTTTACTTTCGCGCAGATAAATGGAAGGTCGGATTGTGTCGAGAGCTGACGAGACAGCTCCATTATTGATTTGCCCTTGTCGAGTCTATGTAAGCTGCCATCCTGGAGTGTGATGGTTATTTGTTCAATTTCGCCTTCGTGTTTATCAATTATCTTTTCCTGTGGTTCGTTCATTATCTACCTCTATAAATATTAAAATTCATTCTACAAAAAAATGACCCCGCAAGGACTGCGGGGGTAAAATTACACAAAACACCCGCTGCTCAGGCTTTAAGCCACCCGGCAGCATTAATCACATAATAAAGTTCGGTTAACGGCAGGATATATCTCAATCTCAACGTGATCCATCTAAAATTTGGGAAGAATTAATCATACCACCGCTTATACGAGGTGTCAATAGTCTCACAAGAAATTTCGCCAAAACATAACCAGATCTCCCATCTATTGCGTCTTTACATAATACATAAAATCTTCTATGCTTAAGTTAGGGACTTTGGTTGGTCTACAGGGGGCATTTATGAGGCACTTCCCGCGCAGGGATACCTCGCTGACCTTTGGCTGTGGTGCCATTGCACACAGTCGTCATTTATGTTGTACGCTTTGTGTGGCATTTTTGCTTCTGGTATGTATGGTTTTTATGGCTCCCCCAGTTGTTTTTGCGATAAACGCTCCAACTATTACCCACATTGATGCCAAGCTGGTAGCACCTGGCGAGACAATGTATGCCAACACCAACACATTTGAGATTAGAGGCAACGCCGAAGCTGACACTCAGATCAGGCTTTTCAGCGGCGCCACTCAGGTTGCAACCGGAACTACTCCGGCAACAGGTGAGTGGTCGATTCCTGTAACGCAGGCACAGGGAAGCTACAGCTATGCTGCGCTTGCCTATGATGGCCTGTTTATAAGCGAACTAAGCGGGGCAGTGCCGGTGATTGTTGATACGGCCGGGCCTGGCATTTCGATCTGGTATGGTAACTCTGGTTGTCGATCAAATTCTCTTTTTCAGTGTCAGGTTGGTCTTCTTTACGCTATTTCTTCTGACTCTGGTGCTGGGGTAGATTTCTCGACTGCTCAGTATACTTGTGATTACGCTGTAATGCCGACTGAAGGTGACCCGAATCTGGTTGTTCCAGTTTGGAGCCCTGTTCCGGGAACGATTTCTAATGATGGTAGTTCGCAGATCAACTTTTTTCCGAGCGACTGGTCTCTGGTAAATAATAACTATAGAAAAGTTCGACTTACTGTGACGGTATCAGATTTTGCTGGCAACACGAGTAGTGATGTTAAGACTTTTTTCGTCCATCAAACGCGGATGCCTGGCCCAACGATAACTCACATCAAGGATGTCGGGGTTTGGAGGCCATATGTTTCAGGCATGGCAGTTACGGATAACCCTTTCTCGATCAGAGGTGTTGTTACGAAAAGCAACGAACTTGACAAGGGCTGGTATTCAGCCTATGTCGGCGACAACACTTTTAGCCGTTATCGTGTGTATGGCGTTCTCAATCTGGCGGACAATACTTTCGAATATACTTATGTAAATGTTATGCCAGCAGGTCCAATCACTCTTGCTGTTTCTGCAGGTGAATCACACGAGTGTTTTGGGTTTAATACAACTGCGATAAATGTGGTCACGCTTAATGGCACTCCCAACATGGTTCAGTCGGTTTCGCCTTACAACGGAGCTGAACATCAGATTTTTGGGTCGAGGCTGTGGCCAGACTACACTGGCGTGGTGACGGCGATGTCTACGCCTCAAACAGTGCAGATCGGCTGGGGTGATTACAATTACACGACCTGGGCACCTCAGTTGAGCCAGATTGTGTTGCCAAATGGGCAAAGCAAGGTGAACACTGCCGGGATTTATGATGATGGCGATGTCTGGTATGATTCTAACAACAACGGCGTCTGGGACTCCGGAGAGCTATTTCATGACATGATTGCCGGGGTGAGCAATGGCACCAGCTTCAGTCTGATCAACTTTCGTGGACTTGAAATGGGCGCAAATGAATGTCAGACCTTGGCTGCTCTTTCCCGCAACAGCTTTGGTAAATCGCCTGCCAGAAGGGTTGTGCGCGAGCATCACAACGACACCTATCCTCCGCAGCTCAATGATGTAATAGTTTCACCGGCCGCGCCTGCCACGGCTTACCGCAGAAATGCCTATAAGCCGACACAGATAATGATAAAAGCACAGACCTGGTCTGGTGATTATGCTGGGTCGCGCGCCTGGAGTACCTACTACAACCTGAAGGGCGATCCAGCATCGAAGGTGACTCTATTCAACGGTCAGGGCGTGGAAAAAGCAATTCCGTTAACCTCATGGACGTATCTGGGTAAGCTGGCTTACGAAGGCTTGGTTGATTTGTCGGCAGTTGCACTGCCAGATGCCACCTATCGTGTTCAAGTCAGGCTCGAAGACAATTTTTTAATGCTTACCGATGATGGCAGCCGCTGGTTCAAGATGGACAACGCATATCCGTCAGCGGCCGAAATGGTGCCAGCCGACGGCCAGTTGTCGAATACGTTTACCAGTTTTAATGCCAAAATTGTTGATCCCAACTTGCCAGACGGCACAGCGGGTTCGGGGGCAGATATCGACGTTGCCAATCCGCAGATAATTCCATTCCGACTTTTGTCATTGCCGTCTGAAGTTACTACGAATAACAACACTTCCTGGATTTTTGATCTGGCAGACGGTGAGGCTTTTGCCACTGATCATCGTGGCAACAAACTATTGAACGGGGCATCTGTTCAGATCTGGACTACATCAGTCGGCCAATATGGTTCGACGACTTTTGCCGGCACTGTTTCCGCGAATCTTGGCAATGGAAAGGTTACAGTTGATTATCCGACTAAATACACAAAAAGTATCTTTTACGTTATTTTGTATTCAGTTCCGTTTTTTACCTCGAATAATGGTGTTGACCGTGTTGGTGCGGTGCCGGTATCCCAGATTACTGCCGATGGCACCTATGTCACAAGGGTTACTACGCGCGACCGTGCCGGGAATGCCGGTACATTTTTTACTACTTCGAGCCCGCTTGAGGTTCCGGTTGGCCTGATTACCTATACTTTTGACAAGCCATTTTTGTTTACGGCTCTGTCTCCGCCAGATGTAGGAACTTTTACCACATCGCCAGTTACGACTCGTAAAGGGAACCCGGTGATCGATGGGCAACCGTTGTCATTGGTGCAGATGCCTTCGACACTTACCAATTTGGTGCCAGCAGATGCAAACGGTATTCCGGGTGATGGTCACCAGGTGTTATTTGGTGCCAATGGTGCTTCTTCTGGTAGTGGGCAGGCGTGTTTTGGTCTCCAGATGAAATCAAGCGCAGAGGGTGCTGTGTCTGTGTTCGGAGTTATTGGTATGGCTTCTGGTACCAGCTCGCCTGTGCCGATTTATCGCATAGATGCATTTTCATTGACACCGCAGAGTGCCACGCTGGAAATCACACCGGCAGTGCCAAATCCTTTTACACAGGTAACTTCTGACTTCCTCGGCAAGCTGGGGAGGGCTGTTCCAGACGGTTCTCTCGCCACCTTTTCTACAACTTTCGGCACTTTGTTTCCCGACAGTGACCTGGTTTTGCCTGGTACTCAGTCTTTAGCACTGAATGGCTCAGCATCGATAATGATATCAGCCTCTACAAAGGGTGCTGCAAATATCTCTATGCAGATTGGCGGACAAAATAATGTCACTTTGGTGACTTTTCTCGACAAGTATCCGCCACCAGCCCCGGCAAATATTATAAGTACTCCACAGTATTCAAACACTGGTTCAACTGTGGTTTCATGGGATGCAAGCATAGACATCGGCGGTGCCGGCACCAGCCAGTATCAGCTCGAACAGTCTGCCAACGGTGATGCCTGGATGCAGGTGACAGCGGTTGCCACGATATCGGCAACGGTTTCCGGTCTGGCTGACGGGTCTTATCGCTATCGTGTCAGAGCTGTCGATGCCGATGGCAATATTGGAGCTTATTCAGCCATTTCAGCTGACATGGTCGTCGATACTGTAGCACCGCCAGCGGTTTCCTGCAGTGATATCGGGGCTGGCAACAACGACCCTGACGAAATTTTTAGCTGTGATCCAAATATCTACTTTTACTTCAACCCGACTGATGATCGCAGCGGTGTTGGTGAAGTGCAGATTCAGGTTTCGATAACTCCTGATCTCACAGGCATGGTCGAACAACCCTGGATTCCAACAGCAAATTTCTATCTTTTTACAGAAGGCTTAGGTTTTAAAGACTATTATGCGAGAGTTCGAGTCAAAGATAAAGCCGGTAATATCGGCCTCTGGGGCGCCTGGTCGAACGGAATACAGGTGGTCATGTCGGGCGCGGTAACCCCACCAAATGCACCGACTATTACCAAAATTGCCAGCAAGAACGCCATGCCTGGTATACCTGTGCCGACCAATCTTACCAGCAACATTGAAGTGCGTGGTATGTCCGAAGCTTCAAATCTTATTCAGGTTTACGTAAATGACGTTTATCTGCGCTCGATTATCTCTGACAGCAGTGGCGTGTTTTTTACTCTGATAAATCTTGCCGCTGGCTCACATACAGTCAAAGTTAAAGCTCACAACGGATTTGCCGAGAGCCCCTTTTCATCGACGATTTCTATAGTTGTCGATACAGCATTGCCAGTTATGAGCAGAACCATTTACGATTCTAGCGCATTCATACGCTCTGAATACTATATGGGCACGACCACTGCGAGCGATCACCGCCTGACCAATATCGACTTTTATCTGAGTGACACTGGCGGTTCTGGCTATGATATCACCTCTGCCAAGGCCACTCTTACTGATATTGATGATGACGGCAATATCCTGCCAGCTATCGTGCCATACAACAACCCGGTGGCCTCAAAGACTTTGGTTATATCGTCTGATCGAGTTCGTCTCGAACCACCGGCAGCGTGGGAGAGCTGTCTGCAGACAGGCAATCGCTACCGACTGGCCTATCAGATCTCTGACAAGGCTGGGAATACGAGAAGCTACACCTTTGATTTTGTCATAGATAATACCAAGCCTGGTCTTGCTGTCGGGGTTCCATCGCCATCTACGCCGCCGGAATGTAATTTCAAGACAATCTATGTTTATAATGAGGAGGCTTACCCATGGAGCGTCTGGCCGCCAGTTTCGGCGCTGGTGCCGTTTACATGGAATGCTGCCTCCGGTGCGTTTATGATTGATCCCGCTTTTAATGATCCCTTGCTGGTTGACAACACTTCTGATCCGCCAGCTCTTCTGTTCAACACTCCTGCTATATATGGTACCTTATATGAGGCCGATAGACCTCAACCTGTTGCAAAAAAAGGTTATGATTCAAGAGCCTGCACGGTTGCTATTGCTTGGGGCTACAGTATAGCAGTAGCCATGGGTCCAGACGGACTGAGTAATTATAAGTCATTCAGATTTCCATTCAGAACAATGGTAAATGGAATAACGTCTGAAAAGCTGGTTGACCAGGACTGGGCAATATGCCGCAATTACTTTAATATAAAATTTAACGTGAACTCTGCTAATGCGGCTCCGAGTCCTCCAACCGCCGTAGAATTTGTAAATGCCGGCAATACTGCGATTGTTTACCCGGTATGGCTTGCTTATTCCAGTCTGTATGGCGCCGATGGCGGCGCAATACGCCATCACGACTGTATCATAACTGATAACAGTAACGATATTCTTGTAAGAGTAACGGTTCCGTCCGAGCTTTTTGACCAGCGCATCGAACTTGTTGCTACAGATGGTGCAGTGATTACATCTGCAAACGTTTCGCCAAACAATACTCAGGCGATCATACCTTTGAATATGACTGCGCCATCTGGGACACAGGTTTTTCAGGTTAGAACCTTTGCTAACGGGTATTACTCGACAACGCAGCCGCGTAATGTTGCATATTATTATTATCGTTGGATAAAAGGCGATACAACGCCGCCGATAACCTATGACGTTTATCCGACGGAGTCGTGTTTTAACACCTTGACTGGTGCGGATGCCAGGCCTTTTCCGAGCCAGATTTCAGTTAAGGCCAGAGATACCTCTGATGGTTCTAATTTATCTTTCATTAACATAACCGTCACAGGTAGTTCGATAAGTTTTAAGAATGCAAGTGGAACAGCATTGGCAGGAACACTTTATAGTGACTATGCGACAAGTGACATGTCATACGGTTTCAGGTTTGAGCCTGCGTCAACTCCGACAGCAGAAGGTACTTACAATTATGAGCTGAATCTGGTCGATGGCGCAAGGCAAACTGCGAATTCTGCTGTTCATGTTTATCCCTTTAAACTTGATAAGACACCGCCAATTCCTACGATAGTTAACCCGGGCGATGGCGAAGTCACCAACTCCTTACCCAGCTTTAATGCAACTGTTTTTGATCCGAACCTGGCGGATGGTTCATCTGGTAGCGGGCCGAACATGGATCCGTCGCGCGCTCAGATTTTTCCTTACAAGAATCTGGGGCAGGGCGTAGCGGCAGCGACATCGCTGACAACTACCGTCTATGGCATTGATACGACAGCTACTGACCATGTCAATAACACGCTGCCGCTGAATACTGAAATCTGGTTTGCCAAGCTGGTAGCTGGTAAACTCGAATACCCGGTTACTAAAGGAAAAATTACTGTTAACAGTGCTGACACAATCGCTGCCGAATATGTTTCTGGCACAAGTCTTGTGAATGGCGCTACCTACGCAATATGTTACGAGATCCCCAACTTCCCGAGTAATGATGGGATAAGTAAGATTGCGGCAGTTCCGGTTCAACCAGCAATAAAGGGTGGTTCTTACGTAGTATTTCTCAAGCTCATCGATAATGCGCTCAATCAAGGCACATATTCTTCGGCGAGCAGTATTTATGAGGCTGCTTTTGGCACATTTACGCTGACGCCTTCACGCACGCAGCTTTATGTTGGTTTGTATCCGCCTCATACCGCGAATTATGTTTCCGACCCGATTCTTACCACAGAGGGCAACCCGATCAAAGTCGGTACCGAAGTGACAGCCCTGACTAACCGAGGCTCATTCACCCCTGCAGATTCTAACGGTATTCCGGGCGATGGCCATCAGGTGGCGGCAGATGCCAGCGGTGTGCTTTATTTTGGCCTGCAGGCAACAGGTCTTTCGACAGGGCTTGCCAATGTTCGTACTGTGCTCGGACTTGCCAGTGGCACTGACAGCAGTGTAAATTTTGTTCAGATTCCTGCTTTCAGTGCCACATTAGGCACAACAACTCTGATCATTGAACCGGCTACTCCGAACCCTTCCACCACCTGTACCACTTCTGTAATTGGTAACGCGGGTGATCCGGTTCCGAATGGAACCTGCATAAATGTAATCAGTAGTCTAGGCATTTTGTCGCCAGCTGACGCTTATGCTCTGATTGACTGGCATCAGGTTACAACCTCTTCTGGGCAGGCTGCATTCTCAATTTCTTCGAGCAACGCAGGCGTTGCCAGTATTACAATTGAAATTGGCGGCCATATGGTTAACAAGCAGCTGACGTTTATTGACCGCTACCCGCCGACTGCTCCAGGAAAGCCGATGCCTGACAACGTGCTCAATAACAACGGTGCGTTCAATCTTTTATGGGTTGCTTCGACAGATCCTGGTAATTCCGGTATCGCGGCCTACAGTGTTGAGTATAGTCTCAATGGTGGCGCTTATACCTTTTTGGCGACCAGCACGGCTGCGAATTTCCTGACTGCAGATCTGCCGCAGGGGGTATTTACTTTCAGGGTGCGTACTGTTGATGGTGCTGACAACATAGGTGCCTACAGTCTGGTCAGTGACGCTGTTGAAGTTGACCGCACGCCGCCGCTTGGCACTATCGTGGTCAATGGCGCTGCGTTGCGAACCGCTAACCCGGTGGTTACTCTGACTCTTTCTGCCAGCGATGCCAAGGGCGTTGCCGACATGTCATTCAGCAATGATAACATCACCTGGAGCGGTTGGGTGTCCTATGCGACATCTATAAGCTGGACAATGTCAGCTGGAGACGGTAGTAAAGTCGTTTATGTTCGCTATCGCGATACAGTAGGTAATGTTGGGGTTTTCTCCGATGATATTATATTAGATACAACTGGGCCGCTTGGCGGTGTGACCATTGCCCCAGCACCGCTCAGCGCAACTACAACGCTATCTCTCAACCTGTTTGCAAATGACGGCAGTGGGGTGCCGCAGATGGCGCTTGCGTTTGATGGTGGTGCTTTTTCTGCATGGCAGCCGTTTGCAAATTATACCTGGAATGTCAGTACAGCATTTGCGACTCATACCGTTCAGGTTAAATATCGAGACTCACTCTTGAACGAATCCGCAATTTTTTCGGCGACGACCTGTGTGGACACTACAGTGCCATCTACCCCGGTTGTGACTGACGACGGCGAGTATTCGCCATTTCTTGACAAGTTACACGCCACCTGGTCAAGTTCTGATCTGGAGACAGGAGTGACATATTATCTGGTCCGGGTTGGTACAGCTCAGGGTCTGACTGATGTGGCGGCCGAGATTAATGTTGGAAATGTGACCGAGTACACTTTTGCGAGTTTGACGCTCGACTTGAGCGGAATAACTCAGTATTACTTCGGCGTTTACGCCGTTAATGGTGCCGGCAGCATGTCATTGGTCGGATATTCAGATGGTATCAAGGGTGGTGATCCGACTCCGCCCGACCCGTTCTTTATCACCGACGAGGGTGATTATACGGCAGACAAAACCAAATTATCGGCCACCTGGACAGCCAGTCAAGACCTGGATTCAGGTCTTAACCGTTATGAATTCTCTGCCGGTACAGCCTCCGGCGCCACTGACGTAGTCGCCTGGACCAGCGTGGGGCTTGCGCTGAGTTATTCTGCCACCGGGTTGAATCTGACCCATGGCCAGATTTTTTACATTAACGTAAGAGTTTATAACAATGGTGGCACTTACACGCCCTCTTACAGCAATGGCATTGTCGTAGACCTGCTGACACCTCCGGTGCCGATTATGTCGGCTGAACCTGCCTATTCTTCGGGAACCGCCAATCTGGCAACCTGTTCTATTGTTGTAGATACGGTCTCTGGAGGGGTTACCTATGACTTTCAGCGTGCAACAGATGCTGCATTCTCTGCCGGATTGTTGTCTTCAGACTGGCAGGCCGGAATCAGCTATGACTTTACTGGTCTGGTGCACGGCACGACCTATTATTTCAGGGTCAGAGCAAAGGATCTGGTCGGAAATGTCAGCAGTTATTCGGCGTCAGTCAGTTCAATTCAGGATTCATTGGCACCACCTGTGCCGGTAATGACAGTAGAGCCTGCATATTCACCAGGAACGTCAAACCTGGCAAGCTGTTTGGTTGTTGTAGACCCTGTGTCTGGAGGGGTTACCTATGATTTCCAGAGTGCAACTGATGTTGCATTCTCTGCCGGGTTGGTGTCTTCGGACTGGCAGGCAGCTAACGGTTATGCTTTTACTGGTCTGGTGGATGGCACGACATACTATTTTAGAGTCAGGGCAAAGGATCTGATCGGAAATATCAGCAGTTATTCAGTTGCGGTAAGTTCGATTCAGGATTCATTGGCACCGCCTGTGCCGGCCATGACGGCAGAGCCTGCATATACACCAGGAACGTCAAATCTGGCAAGCTGTTTGGTTGTTGTAGATCCTGTCTCCGGCGGGGTTGCCTATGATTTCCAGTGTGCAACTGACGCTGCATTCTCTGTCGGGTTGTTGTCTTCGGGCTGGCAGGCCGCTAATAGCTATGATTTTACTGGTCTGGTGCATGGCGCGACTTACTATTTCAGAGTCAGGGCAAAGGATCTGGTCGGAAATATCAGCAGTTATTCAGCTGTGGTAAGTTCGATTCAGGATTCATTGGCACCGCCTGTGCCGGTTATGTCGGCTGAGCCGACTTATTCTTCTGGCACCGCCAATCTAGCGACCTGTTCGGCCGTTGTGGATACGGTCTCTGGTGGGGTTACCTATGACTTTCAACTGGCAACTGATGTTGCATTTCCTGCCGGGTCGCTTTCTTCGGGCTGGCAGGCCGGGAACATCTACAATTTTACTGATCTGGTGCACGGCACGACTTATTATTTCAGGGTCAGAGCAAAGGATCTGGTCGGAAATATCAGCAGTTATTCGGCAGCGGTAAGTTCGATTCAGGATTCAAACCCGCCAACTGCGACTAACTATACCGATGACATTCCATTGTTAAACAATGACCCTGACCACGTCTGGAGCCGAGATACGGATGTTAATTTTACTGCAACCACATTGTCAGACAACGGCCAGTCAGGAGTAAAGAACGTTTATGTGCAGATATCTGATTCGGATACCTTTGCGACTATATTGGCTGAAAGCTGGTTGAATAATACTACTGGCGCACATATATACACGGCTCCTGATGTAGATGGCATCACGATTTACGCCCGCGCGAAATATGAAGACGTTGCTGGAAATATTTCCGAATGGTCTGCTACCTCTACTACCGACGGAATCAGCATAGATCTGACGCCGCCGGTAGCAGGTGCAACCACCGACAATGTTCCAGGCAATGATCCGAACTATGTTGTCTCGACTGACCAGAATATTGATTTTGGTTATACCCATTCAGACGCAATTTCGGAGGTTACTGATGTTTATCTCGAGATTGCGCGTGATGCTGCATTTTCTGATCTGGTGAAAAACGAATACATTGGTGGAACAAGTTCGCCTTACACCTTTGCCAGCGGCGTAGACGGCTTTACTTATTTTGCTAGAATAAAGGTTAAAGATCGTGCTGGCTGGGAAAGCACAATTGGTTCATATTCAGACGGAATCAGAGTCGATATGAGCCCGCCAGACCCTCAGATTCAGGCCTTTTATATTAACCGCCGGCCTGGCGAAGACTTTGGTGATACCACAACAGCTACTTCTACGGTCTACATAACAATAACTCTGCATGACCTCAGCGGCATCGAATCTGCTTATATCAGCAATGATAATTCAAGCTGGATAACCTGGACTAACCCTGCTTATCCTGGTTCTGAATATTGGGATCCGGCTTCGATCAGCTGGCCCCTTATTCCTGTGGTAGGCTCGAATACTGTGTATATGAAATTTGAGGATGGTGTCGGAAACCTTGGTAGCGCGACGCAAAGCATAGACTATTTCTCCAATTCTAATGTTGCCTCAGGCACTCGCGATGACAGCGTTTACCCGGTCGATACCTACGACGAATATACCGGTCAGAACAAATATGGTGTTGATCGCACTATATCTCAGGACGCCAATCGCGGTAGTTCTCTCAAGCTGGTAACGCCCTGAACCAGTTCGAAAGCATTATTTGTAACTTTCGCAACTGGTCGCTGACAGAAGAAGGATATCTGCAGTCCCCCACGGGATGTGGGAGGATACTCGGACACCACAGTCATAGAGGCCCGGGTGATTTTTCAAATAACGCCGATCAGCCGAAGATAAAAGCCGGCATGCAAACCTGTCTGCTGACAGGTTTGCTTTACCATTGGAACCACCATGAAAAGCTGGCAGGGTTGGCGCCATCTGGAATCATTTCCTTGAACAGGCGTTTTTGAACGGCACTTTCGGTAGCTGTGGGAGTAATGGTAAAATCATGTGTCCAGGCTGATGGTGACGGTGGTACGGTTGGTGGCGTGCCTGGCGGCGGGTTCCATTTTTCGAGCATCAGCCCATCGATGTATACGGTGTCGCTGCTGCTGGCTCCAGCCTGAACGAGTTCAACTCGGATCACGGCCGGCACCGTGTCAATCTGAAAATTGCCGAAATATCTTTTCCAGACCTGTGCATCTGCGGTTATATCGCTGGCTGCGATTCCTTCTTCTACTGGGAAAATTTTCTTGACTCGTGCACGGGCCCGACTGGTCGTTGTTACGGCTCTGGCCCAGAAGCTGAGCACATATGTTGCGATTTCATCTAGTTTGACCAGTTGCTCAGCTCCGTCAGATGTGAGATTCCAGCCATCTGGGACACCATCGTTGGCGGTGAAATTGCCGCGCCATGTCGTTGCTGTTGCTACTTCAACCAGCAGCAATCCGTTGTCTATCTCAAAACTCGGGTTCTTAATGTAATTGCTAATTATGCGCCACCCTCTGAGATTTTTTCGCCATGGCACCGAGCCGCTGGCGACGCCGGATCTGACGAAATTTTTACTGGTCAGTTCTGCAATTACCTGATCAATGTCGCCGTTGTTGAGAGCAATTTCAAGGGGAGAAAGATCGCTCATGCCGAATTTGTAGCGATAAAGATCTATGCCGCGTCTTATCGCGCCAAGATCCTGGCGAAGATCTTCTTCACTGAAGCGTTTAAGGCGGGTGTCCTGCTCAAGAACTGATATCGAAGTCGACAGTCCGAGAAAGGTAAAAAACAGCAACATACCTAACAGAACGTAACCGTTTTTATTGTTCATATATACATAATACAGCCAATCAGGGTTAGAGTTCAAACGCTGCAGTTACTCAGTGAAAAATATTCTTGTTTTCTTAATAACCAAGGTTTGTCGGTGTCATATTGGGTTTGATTTCGCGCTCTTTCTGTGGCTTCGAGTCTGCTCTTATTCATGTGAGCACGAGCATGAGACCGAATACATTCGGGCGCACCGAATGCTCATTAGATAAATTTGCTATGCGGAATGTTGCAACAGTTGTTATAATCTGCTGCAAATAATTTATTATACATGCTAATTAATTGAGAGGGCTGTGCCGATTACCAATGCAGTGATATATTTCGAGGCGGGTTGACGGGTAGTTATATCTGCCTTAAGCCAGTTGACGGAAGGTAGTCGAAACCTATTAACAGATATAAAGTGAATAAACCAAGATCAGGCTTTACATTGTTGGAACTGCTGGTTGTAGTGGGGATCCTCGCTGCTCTTGTCGCTCTGGCATTACCATTTTATCAGGATTATGTCAGCCAGTCTAAGATCACTGCTGCTGGGGCAGATCTGCAGACTTTTAAAAAGGCATTGGCAATGTATGACCAGCTTGAGCCCAAGATGTTTGTCGGTAGTGATTTATTGCCGTTGATCGGCAAATATTTACAGGATTACAGATTGCTTTCAGACCAGGAAAACCCGGTAGACCCGTGGGGAAATGATTATAAAATTGACAGCTCTGTTGGAGTTGTTTATTCCATGGGACCTAACGGGAAAGATGATAGCTCTACTGATGATACACTTAAGGATAGAAATCCCAGTAAAGATGATATTATGGTTAGCTGGAAACCAGATTTCTTTGTCAGCAGTGTTAGTCGGATTAATGATACCACGATGGATGTCAGCTTTTCTCGGAAAGTATCCACGCTCGGGAACACAGATGTAACTGTGACTGCTGGACCTATACCATCAACTTCAGTGCAGAAGATTTCCGATACACAGTTTAGAGCCAAATTTGGTGGTGTCCTCCCCACGACAGGCACTGTTAGTGTGTTATCAACTGTAGTTGCTCAAGATTTTAGGGCGCTGTCGGTTTCCCGGCGACCTGAAGATGTTTTTCCCGCCAAAACAGCTGACAAAATTGATTTTTAATAGTGATCGGACAAAAAAGCGGTTTTACTCTAGTCGAAGTTGTTATTGTATCGGCACTGATTTTGCTGGGTTCACTGGTGGCTTTTCATACCGCCGAGATAGTCTCCCAACGCGAAAAAGAAGAGCGAATGCGCTATGCATTGCTAGAGATGCGGGCCGCACTGGACAAGTTTTTTGAAGATTCTTATCAGAATCCGGCGATACCAGTGCTCGAAAAGCCAAGATTTCCAAAAACCATAGCTGAGTTGATCAATACTAAACGCCCGATACCGGGTGGCAGTTTTTATCTGCGGCGCCTGGCGCTGAATCCGATGGCGGGAGAAATACGCTGGCAGTTGACCGGCAGTAACGGTACCAGCGAAGAGATTCTTGTCATCACCGACGCAGTATCAGCATTTGTTGACGCTACCATGACTATCGTTGATATTCGCTGCCCAGATACCGTTTTACCGGCAACTGGCCTCAACGGCATACCCTACAAAGAGTGGTGAATCGCCGCTAGTTTTCTGGCAGCTTGATGGGCTTTTCTGGTAGAGTATTTGCAGTGTCGGCGATGTAAATGCCGCGTTTACTGGCTTCTTCGAGAAGTCGTCGAGCCAGGATGCTGTTTTCAGTTTTCAACAGATCGCTTACAGCTGCTATATCGTCTTTTCGGCCAGAGAAGAGCATCAGTTTGAGTTTTTCAAGCTCGCTGGTGATGCCGGATTTCCATCTGATAAAGTGAGCCATGGCAATCTCTGGGCTGTTGCCGCTCAACTGTGCCTTTTCCAGCATTCTTTCTATATTGCTGCGAAAAAAATCAAGCCTGAGGTAGACAACACGTAGAGCCTGCAGCCGAACCTCGCTTTCGTCACGATCTACTGCTGCCATCAGCCAGGGGAGAAGTGGTTCCCAATCGCTAAAAAACTCCGCTGCAGCTACAATTCTGCTCAGTTGAGTCGCCGAAATTCTGCCGGGTTTACCGATTTTTTCTGCCTGTTCAACGATTATGCCTCGGTCCTCCGGCTTTAACTGTCGAAGCAGAGTGTTTGCCAGATGCTGCTCTGCTGTATGAAGATAAGTAGCAACAACTGCCTCGACACCGAGTGGGTCATGAATTCTGCACAATGATCGGGCGGCATTGCTTACCACTCTCGCATCTTTATCTTTCAAAGCTTCCATGAGAAAAACAAGACGCATCGAAAGTGGTAATTCACCAGTAATGAAAGCGGTGGCAGCTCTGGTGGAAGCGTTTTCTGATTGCAGGCGCTTGTAAACAAGCTTTTCGAGCTCGTCTTCGGGAATGAATTGAGCCAGAGACTTGAGAGCTTCGTTTTGTACTCTCAGAGCTTTATCCTGCAGCATGGGTTCGAGCATTTCCTGTATCTGCTGCGGGCTACATACCGCCGCCGCTCTTACGGCATTTGCTCTGACTCTTATATCGGTGTGTTTAAGGCATGGTTTCAGGTGAACTACGTCTAGATGCAGTTTCGCAGCAGCATTCATGGCTGAGGCCAGCACAAATACGTCGGTTTCTTTGGCCAGCAGGTCGATCAAAGCTTCCTGGCAAGTGGCTGTCATTTTCTCATTGATTGCCTGGACAGCGAGCCTGCGAACTTTTGAATCAGTGTTGGTGAACAACTGCGTGATAAAGGGTGCGCAGGCAACTGGATGATACCTGGCCGCAAGCTTTAGCGCGGGGCCGATCAGGGCAGCATCTGCGAATTTTATTGTTTCTATAAGGGGTTCAGGCTGATTTGGGTGGTCTTTTTCCCAGACTGTGAGTGCATGTTGCACCAGCGCGGGTTTTTGGGTGCGGATCAGTTTTATAATTTCTAGAAGCTCCATTTGAACTACCTTTGCGAAATCAGGCGCGCCATGCCGAATATCGGCAGATACAGCGATATCACGATGCCGCCGATGATTACACCGAGAAATATGATCAAAACTGGCTCAATCAGCGATGCCAGGGTTTCAACCTTATTGTTGAATTCTTCTTCGTAAAAATCGGCCACATGCTCGAGCATTTCTGGCAGATTCCCGCTGCGTTCGCCAACAGCAACCATACGATTGAGAAGCTCGGGCAACCATGGCAGCTGACTGTCAAAGCTTTCGGCCATCGGTCGGCCAGTTCTGATCAGCTCGTTTGCTTCATAAATGGCATTTTTTATGGGAATACGATCAACTGACTGGCTGATCAGGTCAAGTGAGCTGGTGACGGTAATGCCGCTATGCACAAGCATCGAAAAGCTTTTTGAAAATCCTGCGATCTCATAGGTATGAAACATCTGCCCGAACAGCGGCAAGCTCAACACCAGTCGATCATAGATGCGCTTGCCAACAGCAGTGCGCTTGCCTGCATACAGCATGGCCACAAACAGTATGATAACTGCAGCGAAAACGGGGAAGTAATTGACCAGAAGGTCGCTGCACCTGAGCGTGAATTTTGTAATTCCCGGTAATTCACCACCAAAACGCGCGTAGATATCTTTAAATCTGGGTACGATTTTAACCAGAATTGCGACAACGACGACAAATGATAGAGCCATTACCAGAACTGGATAAGTGAGAGCCTTGATAATCATGCTGCGCAATTGAATACGCTTGCGTAACAATAGGGTGAGTCGCTCAAGCACCTGAGGGAGTTTGCCAGATTCTTCGCCGACTTCGAGCAGCTGAAGATATGAACGCTCAAATATCAAAGGGTGTTTCTCAAATGAAGCTCTGATACCTGTGCCGTCGCTGATGTTGCTGGCGATATCCTGCAGAGCAGCCCGTAGACTGGCATTGGCAATGCGATTTACCAGCAGTTCAAGCGTCTCAAGAATTGGTATGCCGGCACGGGTAAGTGTGGCAAATAGCCTGGTGAAGTGATAAAGCTCTGAATCTGGCACCCGGCCTGAGAAAAATTTGGTTTTGCTGGTCTCAATTGTTGCCTCAACCGCATTGTAACCCCGAACTTCGGCAAGATCCATCGCTTCGCGGTTCGTTTCGGCGTTGATCATTACAAAATCCAAAGAGCCATCTGAATTTTGAACTTTTACTCTGAAGTTTTTCATGCCGTTTTCTACCTTCCGCCAGTGTTCAGCAGGTGTTCTGAGTTTGTAGCTGGTTCGCTTGTCTGCATGTCAAAAGAAGGCTGCTGCGTTCTTTTTCCTGTTAAAATATTGATTGCCTTTTCTACTCCGTCATCCTGCGGATGTTTCAGCTTTAGATCATGGGTTGCTCCACCACTGTCAAATACCATATAACTCTCAGTGGCGAGCCTTTCAAAGATGATACTGTCTGGCATAGCTTCCTCGCCTTCATTTACCAGAAAAACCTTCTGGTTTTCTCTTATCAGAAGCTTGTTGCGTCCACGTACCCTGAAAGTCCCAAGAATTTCGAGTGCTTTTGCGATTGTTGCAATCTCAGGCTCGGGCGGCAATAAAACTGTCTCGGTTGACACGATAACTGGGATTTTCCAGCGAAAGCGGTCGTAATTGGCAAGCTGGAGATTAACACGCAGATCAGGCTGTTCAAAGGGGTTTTCAATAGACTGCAGTTCCTGTTTTAATGCTTCAAGTTTGCCAGTTAGCGCCAGCATCTGCTGTTCGCTGCCAGGGATGAGAGACTCTGTGTCGGGTAGGCTCTGTGCTGTAGCCGTTGCTGTTGTTGGCAAAGTGGTTGGTATGCTGGCCGGGTAAGGTATTGCCGTTGTTAAAGCTGCAGGGGTTGGCGGATTTGATCGGGAACTGCGCGAATAGCGCACTAACAGGTTCAGTCCGATCAGCACTGCAAATATTGCCGCACCTGCAATTATCCTTTTGTTATTATTCTCGTTTTTATTCAACAGTTTTGAACCTTACCTTGCACTGAAGCCTTAGGCGTGTGCGGTGTTGATCGTCATCGAGATTAACGAATTCGAGTTGTTCAATTCTGATTCCGGCGCTGTGTTTTTCGAGCGCATGCAGCAGGTGACGCATGCTGGTGTAGTCGCACTGTATTTGGGCATCGAACGGCAGATCAATAAATTGTTCTATTGTTTCGCGGGCGCGATAACCCAAGTTTATTACGGTTACTCCGGCATCGGCAAAAAGTTTTGGTAGATCGTCGATGAAAACACTGATCTCGTCTGCATTTAAGCGACTAAATGTTGTGGCTTCAATTTTACTCTGTCTTTTGCTAATCTCTGTCATTATGCCAGCAGCTTGGGTTTTTATGTTTTCGAGAAACCTGTTCATGCGATTTTCAAGGTCTTTACTATTATTCAGCCTTGAAGATAACTCTGATAAGCGCGAACTTTCCTGCCATGCACCAGGTAGCCTGGAGATGCCAAATACGGCCAGCAAAAGTATGCCAGCCCAGGCCAGAATAAACAGCATGGTATTTTTATGGTGAAGTTGCATAGGTTTCGTTAAAGGTGAATTCAAGATCGACATTAAGACTTTGTTGCGGCTGATGTTGTTTCTCGACGCGCGGCGTAAAATTTAATGACTCGATTGCCGGAATCGCAGCGAGCTTCATATAGATTGCATTAGCAGCATCGATACTGGTGAGTGCTATTCTGATTTTGAACTGTCGGTCAGTAGCAGCAAAAGACATCTTGCCGGTTTTCGGGTTTTCTATGGCGAGAATGACAGAATCTTCAGGCATTACTGCGTCAAGAGCGTTAAAAAGCTTTGTCCAAACGCTGGTTTTGTCGCCCATTTCCAGGTTGTGATACTGGGTCTTTTCTTTCAGGTCGTTTATTGCTGCAACATTTGGCAACAACTGTGCTGCATGGCTGATAAATCCAATTGTTTCTTTTTCTACACGGCCGCTGGCTTCATGGTAGGCTTTCTCGAGACCTACAGAATAGCTGTGCAGGGCAAATGTTCCGACGAAAAAAGCCGACGCCGTGAGCAGAAATATTGCCAATGATATTTTTGGTGTTCTTATTCTGCGATCGTCTGCAGGAAGAAATTCAAATGAGTTTGTCATGCTGCCATCACCCTGTCAAAACGATCTCTTCGTGTTGGCTGCAGAATAAGACTTCCAAGAATCGGCGCCAGTGTTTCAAGCTTTTCACGTGCGGGCAGATTGAGATGCTTTTTGAGGTGTTCCAGTTCGCTGCTGACTGTGGTAGTCGGAATGCCAAGATTAAAAGTGATCAGCCTGTCAAGATTTTTCAGCAGTGCGCCACCGCCTGATATGACAATTCTTGAATAGCCGCTCTCTTGCTGGTGTTCTGATGAAAAGAGCAGAAGCAGTCCATAAATTTTCTGAAGGAAATCTGCTAACATCGGTTCTACCAGACTGAACGCTGGAATCTCCTTTTGTGCGGCTGAAGCGCTGGGATCTTCGAGCAGCAGTGGTTCGTGGAAAAGTGTTTGCCAGGCAATGTCTTCATTGCTTCCCATGCCTGTCATGACTGCATCTAAAAGATTAGAAACGCCAAATTCAATAAGATTAACTGCTCTCATGCCCGCTTTTTCGTAGACTCCCATGGTGACGCTTTCGTTGCCGATGTGTAAAAAGACAGAGGGATGTTCGCTAGCGATCTGATGGCGATTTAACAATCTGAACAGACCGGTAAATGATGGCTGCACTGAAACCGGAATGATTCCAGCCAGTGCGCAAGCCTTGCTGATGCTCTCAAAGATGCGGGCAGGCAGCGCGCAATACTGAACCGTTAAACGGCCGTCACTTTTCTTGCTGGCCTCATGTTTAATAACGTATGAATTACAGGGCAAAAACGCCGTCTTTTGCACATCTCGTTCGAGCAAGGGGAGTAGGCTAGCCTTGCTGGCGGCTGCCGGAACGCTGATCGAGCCAAAATGAAATGCCTGATCAGGTAGAATTACTGTTGCATATTTTTCGATTCCGTATTTAATATCTGCCAGTGGTTTGAGCATTTTTGACAGTGTTGTGCTGTCTAATTGATACTGATCCTGAAGACTTGAAAGCATCATTTCCGGCGACCTGCAACTGCGAAATTGCTGAAGCGATGGCTCTGGGCGGTTAGTCTCGCCGTAAGCCCACCTCAGATTGCTGCTGCCAATTTCGAGTACATAGGTTTTGTTGGCAGTCAGAAGCCATTCAGTTATGTTTTCAATTAGAGGCAAGGACCACAAACCCTTTCCAGTTCAGAGAAATCACTTTCGCCAGCGGCAACTTTAATCAGTGCTGATTCCAGCAGAGTGCGCAGGCGGCTTTCACGGATGTAATGCATGCTTTCGGTAAGTCCTCGCTGAGCAACCATATCGCGAATTGGTTCGCTGATCTGCAGAAATTCGAATATGCCGGTGCGGCCGCGATAGGCCATATTCATGCAGGCTGGGCAGCCTTTGGGCTGGTATACTGTTGTGGCTCGAAGTTCTTTGAGCAGCAGGGCTTCTTTTTCGTTGGCCTGCCGCATGGTTTTGCACTCAGGACAGAGTTTACGCAGCAGGCGTTGGGCAAAAACCAGATTGAGCGAGCTCATCAGCAGATGGAAATCTATCCCGATGTTTTCGAGTCGTCGCAATGTCTCAACCGCGGAGTTTGCATGAATGGTAGACAGCACGAGATGACCAGTTAAACTGGCCTGAATTGCGATTTGCGCCGTTTCTGAATCACGGATTTCGCCGATGAGAATTATATCGGGGTCGAGGCGAAGAATGGTTCTGAGGCCTCGTGCAAAGGTCAGTGAGCGCTCAGGTTCGTTCCGGTTGATGCGCACCTGGATCTGCTGAACACCGTTGATTCTGCGTTCAACCGGGTCTTCGATCGTGATGAATTTCAATTTCGGGTCGGCGATCGCTTCGAGCACGCCGTAAAGAGTTGTTGATTTACCACTTCCGGTCGGGCCTGCTACCAGAACCATGCCATGCGGAAACTTGGTCGTATTGGATATTATTCTCAGCTCATCGTTGAGCATGCCGATATTGCTGAGTTCAAGCTTTACCGCTTCAGCACCGGACAGCAGTCTGAGAACTATATTCTGCCCAAATATGCCGGGCATGCAGGCGATACGAAACTCAACATCTCGATTATCGCAGATTACTTTGAAGCTGCCATCCTGTGGCATCACCTTCTCGGTTATGTCGAGTTTTGCCATGATGAGCAGGCGCGATATAAATGATGCGGCGGTTTGAGTGTCGAGTTCAAGCCGGTCTATCAGCACGCCGTCGATTCTGAATCTGATTCTTGCTCCGGTTTGGGTCGTTTCTGCATGAATGTCGCTTGAATTCTGATTGACAGCCAGCATCATAATTTTGTTAACCAGTTCAACCACAGAAGGCGTATCGAAGGTTGCGTTAATGTCGCTGATTTTGTCTTCGCTCCGACGAACACCGGATTCATTGCTCTTGAGGGTTGAAGCAAGCGAACTTATGCCTGAATATAGTTCGTTTTTTGGCTCTTCTACTGGCTGTTGCGGCAAAAAACTTTCGATTCGAGCAGGAAGTGTGACCACAAAGCTGGTGCTGAAGCCTAGCGCCGCCAGAAGCGGCTTCAGACTTCGTATTTTGGCTGGGTGAGCTGTTGCGACCAGTAGATCCTTCTCGTTTTGGTCAATCACAATAATTTTCTCTTTACTGCATATTGTTGCAAGCCTCTCTGACAAGTCAGAGAGGGCCAGCGGGGGTGTCATCACGTCGTAATCCAGGCCGTATGATTCGGCAATCACAGGAAAGATCGTATCGTCTGTCAGCCCTGAGCTTGCAAGTAGAATTTCCTCGAATGATATGCCGATTTCTGAAGCCTGTTTTCTGAGGTCGGCGACAGTCTGTGGATCGAGCAGTTTTTTCTCCTCGACAATCAGATCGAGTGGACGTTTAAGAGCGGTAGCAGCAATTAATCTGGCCATGATGTTCCCGTTTATTCAGTGTAGATCAGAGATATTATAGACAATACATCGGCAGATCGGCGAGTTAAATTATCAGTTGAAAATAGTGAAATAAATTGCAGCTCCTGCCGAATAGAGAGGTGTGAAAATATATGAATTTAGTAACAAAGCGGTAAACGGCAGGTCAGTCTGGCGGCTGGCGGTGCTGCTATTGTTTTTATCTGTTCTGGCAGTGATCAGCATCAAGAATGTCCATGGACAAAGCCCGGTCGGCAAATTTTTGCGTATCGACTTTGTACCGGGACAACCAGACAGTGTCGCTTCTCAGGGCAGGCTTATGCTCTCGTTCAGTCAGAGCGTAGAGACAATCCTTACGCGCGAAGGGGCGCTGCCGCTATTTTATCTTGATATCCTGGGCGCGACAGCTGATGTGAATCCATTTTTGATGAATTTCCCACAGGGTCCGGTTAAGCTCGTGCGCTTAAATCAGATTTCCAGCGAGCCTCCGGTTATGCGTGCGACATTTTTTATGCGCAGGAATTATGATGCGGAAGTAAGAACTCTTGGCAATACTATTGAAGTATTGTTTGGTGAAAAGGTCGCGACAGAGAATGACCAGCGTTCGTCTTATTCGTTGATTTCGCCTGTGGCAAGAGAACCTGAAATTGCACAGAAATCTCCAATCAGTGGCAAATCTGACCCGGCGTCTGACTCTCCGCAGGAACAGCCGAAATCTGAACCATACAACAGCGCTCTTGGCGGGAATGAGCCTGACCTGTTATTGTCTGGAAACAGTAAAGACCTGCATATTCGCGTAAATGATACAGTGGCAAGCGGCCTGCTATTTGAACTGGCGAGACAGATGAAAAAGACCGTGCATTTTCGCGACCCGCTTGAAATAAGAGTTTCATTGGATGTCGCGGCGGCTGACCTCATGGATGCAATGCAGAAGATTGCGGCTCAGGCTGGTGCAGCGGTTACTCTCGAAGATGGTGATATATGGGTGAGTCGCCGCCAGAACCCGATTCTACGAATTTCTGATGCTGACACGGTCGAGGGCGCAGATTTGTCTAGTCTGGCTTTGGGCGATGTTTTGCGCGCGCTTGGGCAGATTGGTGAACTGAATGTGGCTTTAGATAGCTCTTTAGATGAGATAAAGAATAGATCGGTTGATATTTATCTGCAGAAAACCAGTATAAGGCGAGCATTTGAAACGTTGCTCAAGATTCATGCCCTTACTGTTAAGCTGATAGACGATAAGACGTTGATGATAATGACAGTTGAAAAAGCCAGGGGTCTCGAAGGCAAAGTGGTAAGAGTAGTAAGAGTTGACGTGCCTTTCGACAAACTGAAAACATTGCTGGAACAGGCAATGCCTGCTGAAATTTCCAGTCGGGTCGCTATTCAGGAAGATCTGGGAAACATGATTTTGACAGGCGATAAAGAGGCCGTTGATGTTGCGCTCAGTATAATCAAAAGCACAGAAAGCAAGTTACTTACTGCTGGCGAAGGGCAGGTGCGAGAATATTTTCATCCTCTGAATACAAAGTCAGACGAACTCATGACTATGGTGAATGAGGCTTTGGGCGAATCAGATAAGGTTCGTATCGCTCATGATAAGCGTACTGACATGCTTCTGGTCAGTGGGCCGTCCAGTTCGGTTGGCAGGGCGATGACCATCATACGCAATCTTGATCGTGAGCCTACCCGGCAGGCTCTTATTCATATTAAACTGATCGAAATATTGCGCAGTGATCTCGACGAAATGGGACTGCAATTTCCAAACGACTTGACTGCTGCTGTGAGCGATATTGGAAACATCAAAGCGTCGACAATAGTTGTACCTGCTACTTTTCGCGGGTTCAGCGAGAATTCGCATGTTAAAACACTTGCAAATCCTACTATCCGCTGCATGGATAGAGAAGAAGCTTCAATTGATATCTCGGAACAGATTCCGATAAAAAATACAGTGACTGAGTATCTGCCAATAGCGTCTGCTTCGCTGGCAGCAAGAACCAGTGATAACTGGACAACTTCTGAAATAGGTATCAAACTCAATGTTACACCTACCATACACAGAGATGATGAAATAAGTATGCAGGTAGACGTAGATCTGACTGAGCTTATTAAACTGGTTGAAGGTCATCCCCATACTGCTCGTCGCTCAATTAAGACCATGGTCAGAATAAAAGATAAGGAAACTGTTGTAATCGGTGGATTGATTCGAAAAAAAACGGATAAGAAACGAACTCCAGTCCCACTGTTAAGTAAGATTCCATTGTTGCGTAATCTTTTGCGCAGGGTTGAACATCGTGATAATCGCGAAGAACAGAGCGAAATGGTAATTCTGATAACTCCGACATTGGTCGGGTCAGGTGGTATAGATTCAGCTATACGATACAACGACAATGTTGCAGGAAATTCAAGGGTGATACCTGATGATAGGAATTGACATAAAAGCATTAATCAGCCAGCATCGCAAAGTATGTGTTGCACTGGCGGTTTTTTTAGTCGCGGTACTCCTTGGCTTTTCAGACGGCCGCCAGGAAATGCAGAATACCGATCAGGTAAGAGTAAAAGATCTTATGGGTGAGATGCGGCGTGTTTTGCGTATTTTGGAGCCGGTATTAAAGCCGACAGCGGTTGCTGCTAACAAAAAGCAAGAGAATGGTGTCGCGCAGGGGCTTGGTGGAATGATTGCGCGAGGTGTTATTAGTAGCCTTCCTGATGGTTCCTGGAATGAAGACTCAACAGTTACTCGCGGCGAAGGACTGTTCTATTTTGGTCGTATGCTGCTGGCTCTCAAAGATGATCTGGTTCAATCGCCAATGATTCTGGATATTGAGCCAACGTTGGAAGATATTGTGTCTGAACATTGGCTGCGTGAATTTTTGCCGGGACTGGCTGGTATCGGTGCGTTGGAGCAGTTCAAGAGTGGGTGCCTGATCCCGGATATGATCATGAAAACAAAAGAATTGAGAAGCATCGGCAGCGCTTTTATTGACTACTTTGGCAGCAATCTTCTGATAATGAATTTTGATGGGAAAGTGGCGCGGTTGTATCCTAAAGGCGCGATACATAAGCTTAAAGTAGAGGAGTGGAACTACTCGTTCAACCGTCGTGACTGGTATCAGATCGGTAAAGATGGGCTGATAGAGCCAGACTTCACGACCGGCAAAGCAGGCTCGATTTTCTTTCGCAATTCGTCATATCGTGAAGCTGGACCAATGCTGATCAAAGCAAACAATCCTTCTATAGGCATGATAAAGCTACAAAGGAACTATGCTGATTTTGCGAACAAACGACTGTTGGCTCAGAATAGTGATTCGAAGAATGACTCTGATGAAGAGAGAGAAAGAATTAGAACGCGGTTGTCTCAGATAAAAGAGCGTAATCAGCATAAGCATTCAAATGATCTATGGATGCGCGAAAATACCGACAAAGTTGTACGCGTTGCTAAGCCTGAACAGGCACAAATTATTCCGGATCCGGTAGTAACGATTAGTCGAACAGATAAAGCCCTCGCAGATGAGGGACTTGACGAAATGAGTAAAGATTCTATGCTCACGACCTATCAGGGCAGAGTGGTTGATGCTCTGAATGGTGAGCCCCTTAAAGGTGCAGTAATAATAACAGCGACCAAGCAGTATACAGCAGATAAGGACGGATTCTTCAGCTTTGCAGCAATACCCCGTACAGTTGTCGATTTAACAGCTTATACGGAAAATTATGAGGCATTGAAAATTCGACATAGAGCCGGATACCGGAATGGTCCGCTAATTCTGTCGCTAAAGCCGGTGTTTGCCAGCTGTCATGGCACTGTAACCAATCTGAATAATGGCAATCCAGTCGGCAAGGCTCTGGTGAAAATTGGCAACCGGGCGACCAGAACTTCCGCTGATGGTTGTTTTGCTCTTAAGGGTGTAAGACCTGGCTTTCATCAGATTTCGGTATTTGCCCGGGATTTTATGGAAGCGCACGAAATAGCCCACATCAGCGCAGAGCCGGATCAGGAAATTAACATGCAGCTGCGTCAGGTATTTTCTGACGATGCGGTTTTTGCCGACAACTATCAGGGCTTATAATACTAGTCTCAAAAGTGGGGCACCTAATCCTCACTGCCATTAACTTAAGTCACAAAATCCCATTTTTGTCATTTCAGCAGATTGCGCTCCTTTCCTTTGTCGCAACTGCATAAAGCCATCCATGGCCAAACCGCCATTTTTGTCATTTCGACCGAAGGGAGAAATCTAGTGTTTATGAGATCTCTCACATTCGTTCGAGATGATATTCTTCGTGCCTTTGTGGCTTAGTGCGAGTATGTTTCTCTGTGGGATTGTACTACTCGTTGGTATTAAGCTCTTTAACGACTGAGGAGAGTACTGCAAAAGCTTCCAGACGTCCGGGGTAAAAAACTTCCTGACTCCAGACCAGTTGTTTATTGCTTTTGATGAACAGTTTTTCGCGAAGGTGTTCAATGCAGTTGCGAACATCAATATTGTTCATGTAGCCTTGGCGCTGCGTAGCGACTTCGGCAGACAGATCGGGGTCTATCATCAGAAGCTTGAACAGGTCATCGACTGAGTTTTGCCAGTCTTTCCATGTAATCGGCTCGTAAGGCCTTACTCGATTCTGTTTGTCTGCAAAATTTATTCCCAGTTCAAGTAGAGGTTCCAGTGCTGTGTAAAATGGGTGACTGGGTGGAATGTCTGCAAACCTTAAATTTACAGGATGGCCAGCTACATATGTGCCTCTGACTGGAGTCTCGAAAAACGGGTTTGGGAAAATACTCAGGTCTGGTTTTTGAAAGATTGATTTTAGAGTTGTTTCGATCTGATCAGCATGTTGCGGGGTGATAATCTGTTTTGGGTCAGCCGGCATTTTGAGGGCTTCGTTGAAGATATCATCAAGTTCAGAATGGCTAAGTTCAAAACTGCGCGAAAGAAATGCCCTGAAATCAAGCCACCTGGCGCCTAATGGCTGATAAGCAGATGTCAGCCCATTCAAAAAAAATACGACAAGGCAGGTTAGGAATGCGAACAATCCCATCGCCAGTTTTTTACGCCATTTAAGAGGCAATTTATACAGTATCTTTAAAACTCTATTTTGCGGTTTGTCAGCAAAATTGGTTGTTGCAGTCCTTTCATCGAATTTCTCAGCTGTCAGTAACGTATGGATTTTATTGGAATCAACCCGCCGGTCAGTGTTCTTACGCGCCAGGATTCCCGATTTAATATTTTCTAACGTCATCCTGGCCTGTTCTGATGAACGGTCTGCGCTGGCCATTGCGCCACACCCGCCGCAGAATTTTGCGGTGGGTGGATTGTTTCTGCCACATTTTAGGCAGCTTGCTTTAATTCCGATTTCAGGCATATTATCGGGTTGTGCAGGAATATTCTGGCGCATCATGGTCAGTATATCGGCATTTGTTGCAATTCAGACAACAATCAGGGTATAAAAAATGGTGATGCACGGTGAGACTATCGTCGGAGGTCGGATTTGCGACGTCGAGGCTTCAGCTTAATAGAGCTGGTAACGGTTCTGACAATTTTCATGGCTCTGTCGTATTTTGCATTGCCAGCCCTCGATATTGTGCAGGTTAAGTCGCGGGAAAAATTGCTTCGACAAAGACTTTTTGATATGCGTCGGGCAATTGATTTTTATGTCAATGCCAGAAACAGCAGTGGAAATCCATATCCGTTGTCAGTTGCAAGTCTGACCGAGGTAATTCCTACAGGTCTTTTGCGCAATGGTGCTGATACTGGTCCTTTTCTGTCGGCTGGAAGTGTTGGCAATCCCTTTGGGAGATCAGACGATGAGTTTTTTTGGGATATTCGCGACGCTAACGGTGTGTGGGTAGAATCTCAGATGCATCAGGCAATCAACTATACAGCAGGAGTCTACGATGTAAGATTTCCTGAAGACGGGGTAAATGGATGGAATAAGGCTATAGATGAAACATTTTACAAAGACTGGTAATCGAAAAGGCTTTACACTTCTTGAACTGATAATCGTAACCGGAATTATTGCCGCGTTGGTTGGTATTGCAGTGCCATATTATGGTGATTATGTGAATGAGAGCAAATACGCGATTATGCGCGCCAATCTGCATACGTTCGAAAAAGCGTTGATGGATTATCGTGCGGATAAAGGTTCTTACCCTTTAACCGCAAGTGTTTATGACCTAGTTGCTGGTTCACCCAGGTATCTGGTTGAGTTTCCGGTTGATCCTACGGATAGCGCGCCGGCGACATGGGGCTACACTTTCCCAGGGGTGGTGCCGGAGCGATATGATCTTCATGGACGTTACGACGTGTATCGCACGCCTTGACGAAATGTGAAATCGCGAGGTTAATTTCCAGCAGGGCCTTAATCGATCGGGGTCGGAAACCCGTCGGGATATTGAGAAACGTAGTCTGAAGGTCTGCGTTGGATCAGATTGTTATTCAAGAGGTTTTCGATAAATTCCAGATTAAGTAGGATTTCATGCGGGTGCCCATATATCGGAGAAAACGTTATGCTCATGATTCGCTGGGGAAGTGGCTGGTCAAAAAAGTATATTGACAGCCATGTGCGCGGAGTGTATTCCTCGGCAAGGGGAGGGCTGGCGTTGGGGCGTGCCAGACGCAGGCGCCCTTCCTGCATGATTACAAGCTGTTGACAGCGATATTCAGAAAGTTTGTCCTTAAAAAGCATCACTCTGAGCCGGTATTTATAGGGGTTAACCAGCAGTGTCATGGTATCTGTCTGCGTTTTGTCCAATTGGCTGACTCTGGTGAAGAGCCATGGTATTTTTACTGGCCACTGTGCTGGCAGTAAGTTTTTGCTGAGCATTGTGCAAAAAAGTTCTGAAAACGATTCGGATGTCCAGAGAAGAATGTTTGCGTCTTTTGCCCCAAGTCTGTCATTTATTATATTAACCTCGGCAGCTGGTAATAATGGCCCGGCCAGAGGAAAATCAATGATCATTGAGGTTTCCCATTCGTGCATGCCAAGGTTGCAGGCATGTAGCCCGGAGGTAAGCGCTAAAAGAAATAGCAGAGCAAGCAATGTTTTGTTCATGTCAATACTATAAAACACTTTGGTTAGCTGGTAAACCATTTTTCATAAACAGCAACCGTGTGTACATGAAAAGGGCTGTTTCGTTTTGCGAAACAGCCCCCGCATGGTAGAAGTTTGTTTGTGTGATTATCAGCGATAGCTGGCCTGTCGGTTGTGACCAGTTCTGACAGCTTGTTTTACGGCAGAGAGAAACATCATGAATCTTACCCAGATTAATACTATGTTGAACAGGATAATCATCGCTGATTGAGTCTTTCTTTTGCGGTATGACATGCGGACGTTTATTTATATGCAAGTCGCATGCCATGATGTTGAATTGGCTGGAAAAGCGCTCTAGATGCAAAAGTTAGTGCCCGTTAAAGGTTGCTTGATCGGTGTGATTTTTTCTGCGGATGCCAAGTTTTTTCATTTTTGATTCTAGCGTAGTTGGCTTTAGTCCAAGCATTTCGGCTGCTCCGTGGTCTCCGCGAATTCTCCAGGCAGCGTGCTCAAGAATTCGTAAAATGTGCAGTTTTTGCACCTCGTCGAGTGTGGCGGCTTGAATTGGCGGCAGAATTTGCTCCGCAATGGTCGTTGGTTGATGTGAATAAGGTATTTCGAGTTCAAGTGTGTCAGATTGGCACAAAATCACGGCACGTTCAACGAGATTGCGCAATTCTCTAATATTGCCGGGCCAGCTATAATTGAGCAGTCGCTGAATGGAATCAGGTGAGATTTTTGCAATGCTTCGACCATGCTTGCGTGTGCAAAGTTTCATATAATCATTCGCGATTTCGATGATGTCATTGCCTCGTTCGCGCAAAGATGGCAGATGTACAGGAAAAACGTTAAGTCTGAAAAACAGATCTTCGCGAAATCGCCCGGCTCTGACTTCTTCATGCAGCATGCGATTGGTAGCCGCTATTACACGAACATCAATATCAATCAGTTTGTGACTGCCAATGCGCTCGATCTGGTGCTCCTGAAGCACTCTGAGCAGTTTGCTTTGAAGCTCAAGCGGCATTTCGCCAATTTCATCGAGAAAAATAGTGCCGCCACTGGCAATTTCGAAGCGTCCAATTTTGCGTGCAATTGCACCGGTGAAAGAGCCTTTTTCGTGCCCAAAAAGCTCGCTCTCAATAAGATTCGCCGGCAAAGCAGCACAGTTAACAACTATAATCGGCTGCCCGGCCCGCCGACTCAAACGATGAATTTCGCGCGCGGCAAGTTCTTTTCCTGTGCCGGTTTCGCCAGTTAACATTACGGTGGCGTCAGTTGGTGCTACCCGACCGATTTGGCTCAATGATTCGCGAAAACTCATGCTGCTGCCAACCATGTGCGAACTTTCTGATTCCCGCGAGATCTCAACTTTGAGCAGCTGGTTCTCCTGGCGAAGTTTTTCTTCGAGCGCTTTTACCTTATTCAGTGCTTCCTCAAGGTTCTTTTCGGTGCTGCGTAGTTGGGTAATATCGTGTATTATCAGACTGGCCGCCTTGTCTTCGCCTGAGCCGCGCACCGGATAGGCGACTATAGACCAGCTTTTTCGCTCGCCGTTGAGGTGAAAAGAAAATTCATTTTCCGGGTCGGGGGCCATGGTTGAAAAAACGTTGCTTATAAGTACAGTCAGCCGGGCGGCAAGGGTTGGCAAAATTTTAATAATTCTTATGCCCATGCAGGATTTGGAATCAAGACCGAGCATGGCGGTAAACTTGCTGTTCAGCCTGATGATTTCAAGTTTCTCATCGACCACGACCATCCCTACTGGTGCGGCATGGTATATCTGCTGCAAAAAATCGAGTGCGCGGCACGAATTTTTGCATGGTATGGTTTCAAGAGAGTCTTCGAGAAAGGGCGGCACGAGTTCTGTCATCTGTCAGCCTGTATAATGAAGTCTTTTAGCCTGAAGGCTGACAAATTATAACACATTCAACATTCCTGTTTCGCGAAATTTGCTGGTTTTTTTGTTTGAATGATGTTGAAAAAATACCCGGAAAGGATTACTCTATGCGGACTTGATTACTGTATGCAACTCAGGAGGAATTACAGATATATGTTAAATCCAGCAAAACGACTCAATGACGAGGAAGTTGTTGAACTACGCAAGGAAAAGATCGAGCTTAACCGCAAATCGCGTCGACAGACCGGTATGAAGGTCGCCTGCGTCGGTAAATCTCAGGGACTTCTGGAATGCCAGACCTCTGAAGGTCGTTGCCCAGATTACGATATTTGCCACGGCGAATGATCAGAATGTCAGTCAGCTGAGCTCAATTACAACAGGTGCATGATCTGATGGCTTTTCCATGCGTCTGATCTCGTAGTCTATCGTGGCGCTGACGCAACGTTTTTGCAGGGCAGTTGTGCCCAGCAGCAGGTCGATACGCAGGCCGCGCCTTGGGTCGTCTTCGAACCCCCCGGAGCGGTAGTCGAACCAGCTGAACCATTTGTTGCACTCGGGATGAAGCTCGCGATATAGGTCGAGCGTGCCCCAGTCGAGCAGCTTATGCAGCCATTCTCGTTCTTCTGGCAGAAACGCGCATTTGCCGGCTTTTAGCCAGCGCTGTGCATTCTTCTCGCCTATGCCTATGTCGAGATCAGTTGGTGCAACATTCATGTCGCCAACGATAAGCAGATTGTCTGTCGGTTTAAAATCTGATTTGAGATAGTCGAGCAGATTTGCGTAAAAATTTTGCTTAGCTGGAAATTTATCGGGGTGGTCGCGACTTTCACCTTGCGGAAAATAGCCGTTCAGTATTATCAGTGGCCGTTTTTGCTCATCGATATAGGTGCCAACAATCAATCGGCGCTGTGCCTGCTGGTCGCTGCCAGGAAAGTTATATTGCACGTTAAGCGCTTTCTGGCGCGACAGAAGTGCAACTCCATAGTGCCCTTTCTGACCAAAAACCTCTGCCTGATAGCCCATTTCTGTGATCGCATCGTAAGGAAAAGCATCGTTGACGCATTTAATTTCCTGAACAGCAATAATGTCCGGGTGATGTTTCTCAATTAGTTGCTGCAACTGGTGCAGCCGCGCTCTGATTCCGTTAACATTGAAGGTGACAATTTTCATGGGACTTCCGCCTGCTGGTTATAAGTAAAATTTTATATTATACTAGTTGCCAGGTCAGTGCAAATTTATGCAGGATTGAAATATGATCGAAGACTTAAGTTCTCTGCGCCGCCAGGCATTTATTTATCAGCCGGCGGAGGGGTTTTATATTATTGCCGGGCGCACCAGCAATGATAATGAGTTTATCAGTCTTAAAGTCGCGGCACCTGATGATTTGTGGTTTCATGTCAGGGGTATGCCGGGAAGCCATGTGTTATTGCGGTCGATTTGTGGTGTTGCACCTGATAAAACGTTGATCGAAGTTGCTGCTGCTGCGGCGGTCTGGCACAGTAAGGGTCGAAATGGTGGTGTTACATCTGTTTCGATGACTCAGGCGCGCTTTGTCAGTAAGCCCTCAGGCTCTCCTAAGGGAACGGTTTGTATTAAAAACGAAAAATTAATAAAAGTGCGGCCCGCCGTATTACCGGAAATTAATATGCGCACCGCTGAGGGAGATAAAAAATGAGGTACAGGGTTCTATTCTGCATGTGTTTTTGTTCTGTGGTTCTGGTTGCACAACAACCCGGACAGAGACTTCAGAATTTTAAAAAGCTATTTAGACCGAACCTGTCAGACAGAAAGCAGGAGCGGAAGTCTATGCCGCCGCGGGGCGAGTCGACCAATCTAGACGCCGATGGAGATGGGGTTATAACTGAACAGGAAATTTATACCGCCATTCAGAATAATTTAGAATCAGAGCGTGAGAATAACCCCCAGCAATACGAAAGGCTAATGCAGCGTTTTGACGTCGACAAAGATCGGCAGATCAGCATGGCCGAGGCCATGGAGATGCACAAGGAAATTGAAAGACGGATGCAGCAGGCCCGTCAGCGGGGAGGACCTCAGTCTGGTCAACCGGGATCAGGCGATGAGCGAACGGCTCAGTCGGAAAATCGGCCGCTCAGTGACGGTGGGCTGCTTAAGGGTATAAAAATTGAAGGCCTGAACATAAGTTCAGACCTTTGAGTGGGCTGCTGATTTTTGACGCAGGGCAGGGGGCGTTTGCTCAGCGGCTGTTGCCTGCCAGAGTGTATTCGTCGGTGTTTCCAGGCACATAGATGCGCGGTGGGTGATTGGTGGAAAATTCCTTGAATACAGAGTCTCCGGCGATGGTATAGCCGTTCAGGTCGAGGTTCTGTACCGTGAACGAGCAATTCATAAGCCACTGAACCTGTTCGTTGTATATGTATCCGGCAAGATCGACAAGATTTGAAAGCCGATCGAGAACAAAAAGATCGCTGTTTGCGGCGCCTTCAAGCGGAACATACATGGCGGAAAGTACAAACTGTTTACTCTGTTGGATATTGTTGGTGATTTTATCGCGCATACTGAAGAACTGCTGGTCGTTAAGAATTATGTTAATTTCGGAAATCAGCAGAAAGCGCAACATTTCGTTGAGGTATTTGTCTGACATATCATAAGGGTCAGAAACTCTAAGACAGTTTTCGAGATTGGTAATGCCGTTGTAGATTTTATCGACATCAGAATTTATTTTGTCGCAAAGTCCTTGAAACGAGTCAGAAAAAACGTTGCCAGAGGTCGTTACAAAGCCGAGTGTGTCGTAATTGCGAAAAAAGACATCGCGTAGCGCATTGAGTGCCGCGAGCGAGGTTTTGTCGTTACTGCTTCGGCAGTGAGATGCCAGTTTTTTCAGCACTGTGAATTTGTTGGCGAATTCCCTGCGCGCGCCGCCATTGCTGGCGTCAATCGTGGGTGGGGTGAAGAGGGTCAGTGCCAGCATGGCAACAAGCAAGATCTTTTTCATAATTCCTCCAAGTGTTTCTCTGCGTAATTCAGTCCTGTTCCTGACGTTCTTTCTTTTCTCTGAGCAGTCGCGCGATTTCTGCTGGTCCTATCTTGTATGATTTACTGCAGAAATGACAGATTACTTCAGGTATTTCGTTTTGTTCAAGAATTTCTTCGAGCTCTTCGACGGGCAGGCATGAGATAGAATAGATCACCTTTTCGTGGCTGCAGGAACATTTTGCTACGAGAACCCGCCTCTCGATTATTGCCAGGTCGTCAAGCCCCAGCATCTTGCTGAGCACGTTTATATCGACCGCATGGGCAAGTGCTTTTTCGATGGTTTTGTCATTAAAGCGTTCGAGCAACGGTATGAAATCTTCTGACTGACCTTCAGGATATCTGCTCATACAGATCCCAACCGCACGATGCAGATTGTGGTCGCGGCTGGTGACGCTGATTTCAATGGCCGTCGGCTTTTGCTCGAAATCGTTGAAATATCTAGCAAGGCCGTGTCTGAGGTTCATCGGGTTGCAGGTGATCCGATGCTGAGCGATTACGTTTTTGCGGTTCGAATGCAGGAATGTCAGTGCACCGACATCGCCAAGCACCTGCTGAAGAGGAGTTGAGTCGGAATGGTCAAATTCATTGAGTATCTTGATCATGGTGTAGCCCCGCAGATTGCCATTTCGCGAAGCATCGACCAGACAGCCGCCAATCTGGCCGCTGACCTGTGCCTGTAAAGAGATTCGCTCGTCCTCGTTGCCGAGGTTTGCTGATAACAGTGCAACTGCTGCCAGTGCCTCGCCCAGAAAACGTCCGGCAGTCGGGCCGGAAAGGTGTTGTTTCTCAAGGATTTTTGCAGATTCGGTGACGTCGACAAAAGTCAGCGAAATCATTTTTTCCTTTGAAAACCCATAAAAAAGCTGGTCCATGCCGTGCCTCGAATTTTGCCGGATAAATATTGGTATTGGCTGTGTTTGTGCTAAAATAACAGGTTGTATTATACCTTTGTCTTCAGCTTAATTCAATGGAAATATCAATAACCTCGCGCTTGCCTGGATCTACGCCTCTTTTTGCCTGCAGGGCTCTTTTTCAGTTGTAGAACTAATTCTTTGTCTGGCTGCGGTTGCTCTAAAAGTTTTGCAAGATTGTGCTTCGCAACAGGTTTTCCTTAAACTGCCACGGCAGGTAGCGGTGCGCACCGTTGAATGCTGCGGGATGCGTAAGCAGCAGTATAAGCCAGTTCTGAGCTGATTTTAATTTTCTAGAATTTTGCAGGTAGTTATAAAGTAAACTATTTTTACCTGTGTATGTGCGTGCCAAAAACACACTTGTGTGAAAATTGCACCTATAGCTTTTTCAAAATGTGTTATCAATAAAGGGTTCTATTTTTTTATGAGTTGGCATGATCCTTGCTAAGATATGTCCAGCTCTTTGTTAACAATAGACTGAACTGTCAGGTGCCGCCGCGCAAGCGGTTGTTACTTACGTCTGCTGTATTTTTCGTAATGAATAGTCACCCCAGGTTTTCCTCAGTTCAGTTTTTGTATTTACGCTTAGTCGCGTCCCCGCGCGACTTCACGTATCCTCTCAAAAGATCCTCTCACTTTGCCCCAGGCTTTCTGTCCTGGGGCCTTTTTTTTCCGGATTTTACTCATAATTCAATCTCAACATCTCGAAATTTGTGGGCACTGCGGGATACGTGGCTCTTATGGCCAAAGGCCATAAGAGCCACCTAAAGAGCGCCCTACTTCTGTTTCGGTCGAGTATACGTCGACTTCCTGTTGGCAAGAAAAGACAACGATACTTGCAGCATTGGATTTTGAGACCTTACGATTTCTCAGACCTGTTTTATGTCTTTATATCCGGATTGCTTAATGCGATGGGAAATTGTAGAATACTCCTTGCATCAGACTGAAAAAAGTATTGTGTTTGTCATGAAAAGAAGTTGAAAATAATTAGAGATAAAAATTCATGATATGTATTGCTGTTGGGAAACTATAACGTTTCTATAACTGGCTGTGAGAGCCTTAGATCTAGTGTCGAGGAGTAAATAATGCTGAGAGAGAGTCATCGCTTCTTTCGCTGTCGATTATCACGGGTTCTGTTATTTCTGGTGCAAGTGCTTCTGATAGGTATGGTTATAGAATTCTTTTTCATGCCACCAGTATTTGCGGCGGACACTGACCTGACATTGCATCCGCTGTATTCGACCTATATGTTTAACAGAGATGGCAAACATATTTATTTCGGGACTCAGCCTTTTTCCGCGCCTGAAGGTATTATCGGGGAAGTCATGAGCCACGATGCCATTCTCAAGCGTAATCTGAAGAAGCTGGGAATTGAGATTGTTTTCTACCCCTTTTTTAACGGCCCGGATATAAATTTTTTCATGAAACAGGACAAGCTTGACATGGCAATTTCTGGTGACATGCCAACCCTGGCTATTGCAGCTGAAGACAAGGCAATCATAACTGGCATTGCCAAGCTGTTAAATGCTTCTATCGTTACACGCAGAAAGTTTGGTCATTTGTTGGATTTGAAGGGAATGCGTATAGGTGTCCCGGTGGGCACTTCTGCCCATTTGGGCTTGTTGACGGTTCTGGCTGCAGCCAATATGACGAATTCCGATGTGCAGATTGTTCCGATGAGAATTGGAGAGCTCACAGCTGCGCTGGAGGAGAACCGGATTGCCGCGTTTTCAGCCTGGGAGCCGACACCTTCAGCCGCGCTGACCAGAAACAAAGATTTCGTTGTAATTCATCGTTTTCTCAACTCCAGCTATCTTTACCAGAGCAAGCTTTTTGCGGAACGGAATCCGGAGGCCTCTCTACAGCTGCACGCATCTTTTTTACGTGCTCTTCGCTGGATGAACGAAAGTGTTCAGAATATGCAAAAAGGAGCTGAATGGGCAGCGCAAACGGTAGAAAAGCGGCTCGGCAAAAAACTGAATCTAACTCCAGATCAGATTGCTTCCATCGCTAATGAGGGCATTGATTTGTTCGCAAGGTTTCCTACAATTCCCAGATCAGATTTTCGTCAGAATGGTTTTCTCTTCAAAGCGTTTAATTTTTTAAATGAAAATGGCAAGCTTCCCGCAGAATCTTCATGGGAAAAGATCCTGCGCAATATGGACAGCCGGATTCTCAGGACTTTGCTTGCGCAGCAACAAGCTTACGATCTAGATTCATACGAACCGGATTAGCGAGATGACAACGACAACTTCTGTTCACGGGTATCTCGAGCGTCTTCTGCCGACCAGTCTTCGCTGGAGATTGCTTCTGGTAACCAGCTTTTTTACAATTGCCTTGTTTTTTATGATCATCGCAGCAAACCAGCACGGACTGCCATTTGGTCTGCTTGAAGGGCATTACCGGCAGAAGGAAACCGAGGCGATCAGACAGATGTCAGATATCGCAGACGATAAGAAAGAGCAGATTTCTCGGTGGTTCAAGGAGCGTCAGGGGGATCTGAGAACGATCGTCGATTATTCTGACTTTCGCAATCATTTGCTGGCAGTGGCATTGCCTGCTCAATACACTTCTGAGGAAGTGACCCGCTCCAGCTTGTTGGTGAAAGAGAAGTTTGAGCTGATTGCCGAAAGTTATGGTTATGACAGCATCGAACTGGTTGACTCCGTGTCTGGTCTGAGGCTCTTTTCTACTATAGAAGGACTGAATAACACGGAAAGCCCGGTTGTGAAAGAATTGTTCGCCGATGGTTCGGATTGGAATGAAATGATATTTTTCAGCGATACCGGTTCTGGGAACAGTTCGGTTATTCATTTTGTCAGGATGGTTTTCTTTGATACGGATGAACTTGGTTCGAATTCCGAAGGGTTTGCGGTTGTTTTTAACATTCCCACGGCAAAAGTTCTCAGTTATATTCTTTACTCTACAGGTTCTCTGGGGCGTTCTGGAGAAGTTGTCCTGCTTGATTCTTCCGTCAGGCTTCTGGCTCCTCTTAAACACCCGCTTCGCGATGGCAGCCGGGCAAAGCCGCTCTCATATTATATTTCAGCCGAGCCGGCAAAATTTGCAGCCAGTGGAGTGGAAGGTACAATGATTGCGAAGGATTATCGTGGTGAGCCTGTTATCGCAGCAATCAGGCACTTGCGCATTACTCCTGATTTTGGTCTCGGAATGGTTGTTAAGATGGATCAAGAGGAGATTTTTGCGCCTCTCAGAGAAAACCTTGCCCATTCAACCCTGTTAATGCTTAGTGGACTGGCTGTTCTGCTAGTTTTTCTGTCTTTTGCTGCGAGTTGGCAGTTTGGGCCGCTGGAGAATCTTAGCGAAATGGCCCGGCGCATTGAAAGTGGAGATTTTACCGCTCGCGCCGAATATAGCGGGAAAAACGAGATTGGGTTGATGGCAGGGGCTTTTGACAATATGGCCAACAGAATTGAACACTGGCATGCAGAGCTTGAGTCAATGGTCGAACACAGAACAAATCAATTACAGAAAGCCAACATACAACTGGCAGACGAAATAGATGAGCGAAAACGAGCCGAGACGGAAGTTCAGCGATTGAACTCTGAACTGGAGCTGAGGGTTGTTGACCGCACTGCCCAGCTGGAAGCAGCTAACAAAGAGCTGGAAGCTTTTTCCTACTCTGTTTCGCATGATCTGAGGGCGCCATTGCGGCATATCGATGGCTTTATTGAGCTTCTGGTTTCCCGCTGTCGGGATGATCTGTCTGAAAAAGGTAAGCACTACGTAGATATCATTGGCAGCTCAGCTCGTCAGATGTCTGCTCTGATAGATGATCTGCTGAAATTCTCGCGAACCGGGCGAGCGGATATGCACATGGAGACTATGGATATGAACAAAGTTTTACATGAAGCGCTGGAAAATTTTTCAGAGAGTTTTTCAGGCCGCAAAATCGAATGGATTATCGGAGAATTACCAGCAGTTCATGGTGATATAGCCCTTTTGCGGCAGGTCTGGGCCAATCTTCTGGATAATGCTATAAAATATACTCGAACCAGAGAAATAGCGCGTATCGAAGTCTCTGCCCGGAAGGAAAATGGTGAAACCATTTTCTCAATAAAGGATAACGGAGTGGGTTTTGACATGCAGTATGCCGGTCAACTCTTCGGTGTTTTCCGCCGCCTGCATTCAGAGGAGGAGTTTGAAGGTACCGGCATTGGACTGGCTACCGTTCAGCGTATCGTCAGTCGTCATGGCGGCAGGGTCTGGGCTGTTGCCGAGCTGAATCGTGGTGCCACGTTTAACTTTACGTTATCAAATACAAAGGAGATCATAAATGCGTGATTTGAAGCCGATTCTGTTAGCAGAAGACAATCTTAAAGATGTAGAACTGACTTTGGAGGCGCTGGCTGAAAACAATTTGGCCAATCTGGTCACAAGAGTCGGTGATGGGGTTGAGGCTATGGAATACCTGCGTTGCGAAGGAAAATTCAAAACGCGCCAGCCAGGAAATCCGGCAGTGATGATTCTCGATATCAAAATGCCGCGCATGGATGGACTTGAAGTGTTGCGGGCTATCCGCTCCGATGCAAAATTGAATAAACTTCCGGTGGTTATTCTGACTTCCTCGCGGGAAGAGCAGGATCTGATCAAGAGTTACGAACTTGGGATCAATGCATATGTGGTAAAGCCGGTAAAATTTTCTGAATTTGTTGATGCGGTCAAACAGATCGGCGTTTTCTGGGCCATTTTGAATGAGCTGCCGCCGGAATGAGGGAAAGTTATGACTACTGGTAAGACTTCTGATGACCTAGTGAGAATTCTATTGCTTGAGGATTCTTCGCAGGATGCGGAACTCATCCGCGAAAAGCTTAATGATTCAGATATTCATCATCAACTTGACTGGGCATTAAACGAGCCGGAATTTACTGCGTTTCTTAAAAATGATGTCTACGACATTGTTCTGGCTGACTACCAGGTTCCCGCTTTTAATGGAGAGCAGGCGTTTCGCCTGACTAAATCCCTCTGCCCCGAGGTTCCTTTCATTTGTGTTTCGGCAGTTATCGGCGAAGAGAAAGCAGTGGCACTTCTCAAGCTGGGCGCTACCGATTATGTCTCAAAGTTCAGTCTCATCAGACTTCCCCTGTCTATTCAGCGCGCTCTCGAAGAGGTTAAAGTCCACAAGGCTCGTCATAAGGCTGAGGAAGAGAGTGTGTTGCTTGAGGCTCAGCTCCAGCAGGCACAGAAAATGGAAGCAATTGGCCGCCTGGCTGGTGGTGTAGCTCATGACTTTAACAATATGCTCAGCGTGATTCTTGGTCACGTCGAAATTGCTCTTGAGCAGGTTAACAAGGCTGTTCCACTGTATGATAGTCTTGAAGAAATCCGTAAGGCGGCTGAACGTTCAGCTGATCTGACGCGACAACTGTTGACTTTTGCCCGCCGTCAAGCGATTGCACCCAAATTATTGAATTTAAACGAAACTCTCGCTGGCATGCTTAAGATGCTTACAAGGCTGATTGGTGAAGATATTCAACTCATCTGGCGACCAGAGGCAGATTTGTGGACGATCCGCTTCGATCCGAGTCAGGTTGACCAGATTCTCGCCAATCTGTGTGTCAACTCGCGGGATGCAATCGCGGGAGCTGGCAAGATCACTATCGAGACAGTCAACTGCGTCATTGAAGATGCAACCAGCATTGATTGCGCAGGCTTGCTGCCCGGCGAATACGTGTGTCTTTCAGTCGCTGACGATGGTTGTGGTTTTGATCAGGAAACTCAAGCCCACATCTTCGAACCATTTTTTACAACCAAAGGCTTGTGTGGCACTGGTCTAGGCCTGGCCATGGTCTTTGGTGCGGTCAAACGAAACAACGGCTATATCAGTGTTTGCAGTGAATCTGGTCATGGAACAAAGTTCTCTATTTATCTGCCACGACAAAAAGAAGAGGCTGGCCTGCCTCCGGAGGAGTCCTCTGAGAAACCTTGGCAGGGTAGAGGAACCATTCTGCTGGTTGAGGACGAACCCACAGTTCTCAGGCTGACAGCCCTGTTGCTCGAAAATCTTGGTTTCAGAGTGCTGGTGGCGAATACTCCAAGTGAAGCCACTCGTCTGGCCAAAGAAGATCCGGGCGAGATTGACCTGCTGATGACAGACGTAGTCATGCCCGAAATGAATGGCCGCGACCTGGCCAGGAGCCTTCAGAGTCTACGCCCGCAAATGAAATGCTTGTTCATGTCTGGTTATACGGCAGACGTCATTGGTGACCATGGCGTCTTAGACACCAAAGTTTCGTTTATCCAGAAGCCATTTTCCAAAAAGGCTCTTGCCGACAAGATTAGAGGGCTGTTGCAATTATCCTGAGTTATTTAGTCGGCCAGATTTTCAGGTAGTTACACCGAAAAGTAGTTCTGCAGCCTTGAGGCCGTCTACTGCTGAGCTGACTATGCCGCCGGCATAACCCGCTCCTTCGCCGGCTGGAAACAGGCCTTTGAGAGTTGTCGATTGTCCTGATTCGTCGCGCAGAATCCGCACAGCGCTTGAACTCCTGGTTTCGGCAGCATATACAATACAGCTGCTCGAATCTATACCTTCCAGTTCATGCAGCATACCCGGTATTGACTGGCGTAGCGTGTCGATCACAAACTTTGGTAGAATTTCTTCGAAAGATGCTGGGCGTGAGCGTGGACAGGAACGCTTTTCCGGTAGCTCGGTCGAAATTTTGCCAGCGAGGAAATCATTAAGTCTGAGAGCAGGCACGAAAAAGTCGCCGCCCCCGGCTTTGAATGCAGCCTTTTCTATTTGTTGCTGAAAATGAATGCCTGCCAGTTGTGGTTCAGTGCTGGCTGCGGCAAGTTCTGAAAAATCTTCGGGTTCTACTGGCACTACAAATCCAGCATTTCCCCAGATGCCATCACGCTTGGAGTAACTCATACCGTTGGTTGTCAATGCTCCATCTTCAGAGGCACAGGAAATGACGAGTCCACCTGGGCACATGCAGAAGCTGTAACATGATCTTACACCTTTCTCGGGCCGTCTGGTCACTCTGAAACTGGCTGCTTTAAGACGTGGGTGGTCGGCAAATTTTCCGTATTGTGAAGCATTGATCTGACTTTGAGGTGCTTCAAGTCTTATACCAACCGCAAAGGGCTTGCTTTCGAGTTCAACATTTTTTGTTTGCAGCAGCTTATAGATATCATGAGCGCTGTGTCCGGTCGCAAGAATCAGTCTGCTGGTCTTGAATTCTTTTGATCCGCATTTTATGCCGGTAATATGGTTATTTTCGATGTAGATATCAGTCAATGGTGTGTTAAAGAAAATTTCGCCACCATTTGCTTCGATTATTTTGCGCATGTTTGCCACAACTTTAATAAGAACATCGCTGCCGAGATGAGGTTCTGAATCGATCAGGATGTCACGTGGCGCACCGCATTGCACGAGGGTTTCAAAAAAGAGTCGAATGCGTGGCCGGTCTTTGCTGCGTGCTGTTAATTTACCATCAGAGAACAGACCTGCGCCACCTTCACCGAAGAGAGCATTATTTTCGCGGTCAAAAGTGCCATTTCGCCAGAAAAGGTCTACCGCTGTCTTTCGCTGTTCTGCCTGTTCACCACGTTCGATCAGTATTGGGCGCATACCCATGACAGCAAGATGGTAGGCGGCCATGAGTCCGGCAGGGCCTGCACCAACGACAACTGGTCTGGGAGCGTCCTTGTTTATGACGGGCTTGAATGGTTCAGCAGCAGGCTCATTATCTAAGATCTCGACATCTTTTTTCAGCCATTCAGGCAAACGAAAGCTGCTGGTCATTTCAAGTTCGACAGCAACGACAAAAACCGGGGCTGGTCGTCTTGGCCTAGCATCGAGGGATCTTTTGACAACATGAATCTGCTTGATCTCGTTGTCGTTGCATTTTAAACGGCGTATGGCAGCTGCAGGCAGATCCAGTTCTGTGTAATCCAGGGGCAGTTCGAGCTGGCGTAAAATGAGTTTCATAATATTTTCCTTTGTTTATTAACGGGCGGTGCTCTTGTTTTTAAGAGCCTGTGCGATGGCGAGCCCTGCCAGCCATCCAGTTGAAAAGGCTGCCTGTAGATTGTAGCCGCCGGTATCAGCGTCAATATCTATTATTTCGCCTGCAAAGTGCAGGTTGGCAATGAGTTTTGATTCGAGAGTGTTCGGGTTGATGTCGGATGTAGCTACGCCTCCGGCAGTGACTATTGCCTGTTCCCAGGGCGCGTGTCCGACAATTTTGTAATGTTGTTCCTTAAGCCATGTGCGCAAAGCTTTACGCTGTGCGGCATTCATCTGGTCAGCTTTAAGACTGCCGGCCAGACCTGTTTGGTTGAGGCAGTAGCTGCGCAAATCAGCAGGCAAAAGCTTGGCAACCAGACCTGAAAGATTGATGCCGCGGTTGGCCTCAATTTCGCGAAGAATGCGACGGTCAAGAGTTGCATACTCCAGAGCGGGCTTAAGGTCTATAATAATTTCGACCTGCTGTTGGTTATGCAGTGCCTGCACAGCCGCTCTGCTCAAACTTATGATTATTGGCCCGGCCAGATAACCATCTAAAAAAGCGATTTCGCCGAACTCACCGGCTGCTTTTTTCCCGGCAATGCGTAGTTCTGCTGAAGCATTTTTTAAAACTGTGCCGTTTAGGCTTTCTGGTATAGTGTTTTCTGTTTTTAAGGCAACTAGAGAGGGCAGGGGGGCAATAATTTTATGTCCGCAGGCTCGCGCCATTTCGATGCCGTCACCCGTAGATCCGGTAAGCGGGTAAGACAGCCCACCTGTCGCCAGCAGTGTTTTTTCTGCGAGCAGTTTTTTGCCGTCGCTTAGTATTACGCCAGCACAGCGCTGATTCTCGATTATCAGCTTTTTTACCGGCGTGCTGGTTAACAATTTGATTTTTCGTTTATCGATGGCTTGGTGAAGATATTTAACCGCGTCGGTTGCGCGCCCTGATGCTACAAAAACTCGATTTCCGCGCTCTACGACCGTCTGCAGCCCTTCCTGCTCAAAGAAATCGATCAGGTCAGTGTTGAAGAATGTCGCAAAAGCAGCCTTAAGAAAGCGGCCATGCTGATTAAAATGTTTCAGAAAATCTGACAACTTTGCAGTGTTGGTGAGATTACCACGGCCTTTGCCTGATATGCCCAATTTGCGGGCAGGTCGGGGCATCGATTCGATGACGCAGACGCTCAAGCCTTCGTCGGCCGCCTTTATGGCTGCCATTAGTCCAGCCGGACCAGCTCCTATAACCAGTAAATCTGTGCTATTCAATTTTTCTTCACGCTGAAGCCAAGATGGCCAAGTTGCTTGCCAAGCTGGTAGTAATGGCCATGTGCAAAGCCTACGAGTGCAGCATTTTTGATCTGCAGACAACCCTTGTCATCGACAAGCTGCTGTGAAACCTGCACTGCCGTGATTTTCGCGATAAACATGTTGTGTGAGCCGAGTTCAATTTCTTTTTCGACCTTGCATTCTATGCTGACCGGGCATTCAAGAATGATTGGCACCTGCAGTGTCTGACTGCGCCCGATTGTCAGACCTGTTTCATGAAACTTGTCGTGATCTCGTCCGGAAATCACTCCGCAAAGATCGGTAGCCTGAACGGTCAGGCGGTCGACCAGATTAACCACAAATTCGCCGCTTTCACGGATAAGCTGGTAAGAATAACGCTCTGGTCGTATTGAAATAGACAACATAGGCGGATCAGAACAAACTGTGCCGACCCAGGCAACGGTAATGATGTTTGGTCTACCCTGAGCACCCTGGCAGGTGACCATAACCGCAGGCACCGGTGCCAGAATGGTTGCTGGATTTAAGACAATCTTGCTTTTGTTTGGCGATTCGTTTGTGTTGTTCATCAAGTTTGTTCTTCCTTCTTTTCAGCTGTTTTTTCGTAGATGGTAGCCAGTTTGAACTGGCTGAACTGGCTACCATAGCGTGCGAGCAGCTGTCGCTTGGTTTCTTCTGACGCTCCACAGTCGGCTTCGCCCGGCGAGAAAACCGGAAAACTTTTTGTGTTGTCGCTGTGTACAATTGCAATATACCACGATTCGCGGCCACGATGGGTATAATGTCGCAGACTGATGCCGTCAAACTTGCGCAGTTTTTCCTGCCACTCTTTTCGACCCTCACGGGTGATCTCGACAAAAGAAACGTTGCCATCCAGGATGTCGATTTGCTTGAAGTAGGCCTTGCGGTCTGCGAAAACCTTATAGAAATGATGCAGACTGATCATGCTGACTGCGATACATACTATCGCAATGGTAACATAGTAGGATGGAATACTCGGATCAGTGCGGCTTAACTGCATGATCCTCACTGACAGCATGATCACCCAGACCATTGATACCACGGCTATTGTGACCGAAGCATAAAAAAAGAGTGCCGTTTTTCCTTTGAAATCAAGGCCTTTTTCGACCAACTTCATTGGAAACCCGCCGTCTTCAGCATGTTTCCAGTTTAATTCGTTTTGCATACTTCACCTGACAATTTGAATTTACAGTCAGCGAATTATAAGGCCAGACAGCTCCAATGTCTATTGCGAAGCCCCTGTTTTTTTATTATACCAAGCCCATAAGAAAGAAACATACTCGCACAAAGCCGCAAAGTCACAAAGTCGAAAATCTTGCCATTATATGTTGACCGCAGTGAGAGATCTTACTCTTCGTATTTTTTGCGTTTTCGTGTCTCGCGTTTGCTTGCTCTCCTGTCGCAAACTGCATACGCGTCTCCTGCACAAATTGTGCGAAATCTTGCTTGTGCCAACTTCAACAATGATCGATTGTAAAAATATAGCAAAGCTGGAGCTCAGTATCGGCTTGCGCCGACCCGATAACTGATATGAGATAGATTGTTTTATTGCATGGAGGTAAATGTGGAACAGTTCAGCAAATACGTTGAGATCGCCAGTGGCTATGTCTGGGGCTACTTCTTGATGTTCATGATCGTTGGCACTGGCATCTGGCTGACCTATAAAATGCGCCTGGTTCAAATTCGATTTTTCACACATGCATGGTCTCTGATAACGGGTAAATGGGATAAACCAGAAGATAAGGGCGAAATTACACACTTTCAGGCGCTGTCGACGGCTCTGGCAGCCACAGTTGGTACCGGCAACATAGCTGGCGTGGCCACGGCCGTGGCATGCGGCGGCCCCGGAGCTGTATTCTGGATGTGGGTCAGCGCGTTTATCGGGATGTGTACAAAATTTGTCGAATGTCTGCTGTCAATGAAGTATCGCGAAATTGATTCTGACGGTGAAGTTTCTGGTGGCCCAATGTTCTATCTGCGCGATGGCCTTAAAATGCCACGACTTGGTATGCTCTTCGCAATTTTTGCTTTTATCGCTTCGTTTGGCATAGGTAACATGGTGCAGGCCAATTCAGTTGCTGCGCCATTGCATACATATTTAACCGAAAGCGGTCTGACTGCAGGCCCAAACATCGGTGGCATTGATATGGTCCGGTTCGGCATTGGCGTTGTAATTGCCTTCCTCGTTGGTATAGTAATCCTGGGTGGCATCAAGCGCATTGCCAGTTTTGCAGATAAGGTTGTGCCTCTAATGGCCTTTGGATACGTTGCTGCATCTCTTTATATTCTTTTTGTGCAGCGTGAAAACCTTATTCCGGCAATAAAAATGATCTTTAGTTCTGCCTTCGGACTGCGGGAAGCCGCCGGCGGCATGCTCGGCTTCGGCGTGGCTCAGGCTATGCGCTGGGGAATTGCGCGTGGCCTTTTCTCGAACGAAGCTGGCCTTGGTTCGGCGCCAATCGCTCACGCTGCCGCCAAAACATCTGAACCGGTGCGCGAAGGAATGGTTGCCCTGCTTGAACCCTTCATCGATACGATTGTAATTTGCACCATGACCGCGCTGGTAATAATTACCAGCGGTTATTTCGACCCGGCTAACGCTGCGTTGTTTGCAGGGCTCAAGGGCGCTGAGCTGACTGCCGCAGCTTTCAGACATAACGTAGTCTGGGGTCACCATGTTGTCAGCATAGGGCTGATTTTCTTTACCTTTTCGACCATGATTGGCTGGAGCTACTATGGCGACCGTTCTGTGCGCTATATGTTCGATGATAATCCAAAACGCGCCAAAAAAGCGGTGTTTGCCTATCGGCTTGTTTATGTTCTGCTGATCCCGGTGGGTGCAGCCGTACCTCTTGAGTTAATCTGGAACCTGTCTGACATAGCCAATGGTTTGATGGCGTTTCCAAACCTGATTGCGCTGATCCTTCTTTCTGGCGTAGCATCTGGAATGTTGCGTGATTACGAAGCGCGCTACCCGCAAATGCACGCTTCTTTACAGAAAAAGACATGATTCTCGGACTCGTTGATTTAAGGATTCTGATTGTTTAAAATCAAGCGGACAAATATCATCACAGGATGTTTGTCCGCTATTTTTCACGCTATTTTTCGATGGAGCAAAGACCTTGAAATTTGAGGGGTTTCTGTTAAAATAAGGCGGAAGAGAGACAAATGATTCGAGTGAGCGGGTGAGCTTTGGGACCGCATTTTTTTTTGGAGGAATCGCAATGGCTGAAGCATGGGTTTTGATGGCACAGGGTTTTGAAGAAGCGGAATTTGCTGTAATAGTAGATATTCTGAGGCGAGCCGGTGTTAATGTGAAGACAGTTTCCCTGAATTCGACTCTCGATCCTATTATGGGATCGAGAGATATAAAGATGATTCCGGATACCACCATCGACGAGGTTCTGAAAGAAGAATGTGATCTGGTGGTTCTTCCCGGTGGCGTAGAGGGCTCCTTCCTTCTGGGCGAAGATCCAAGAGTGTTGCAACTGACAAGAAAGATGGTCGAGGAAAATCGTTTTGTGGCCGCAATGTGCGCAAGCTCAACCGTTTTAATCAAGGCGGGTTTACTCAACGGCCGCCATGCAACGTCGCATCCGGGAGTCGAACTGGAAATGGTCGGGGCGGTGTATCATAGGCATCGCGTGGTGGTTGACGGGCACATCATTACGTCGCGGGCTCCCGGTACAACGTTCGATTTCGCTTTTAAGCTTGTCGAGATGCTTCTTGGACGCGAAAAAGTTTGGGAAGTTAATAAGGGCGTATTGGCGCTTCTTCCCGACCAGCTCCCTGAGTAAGTTCGGAGCTACTTCGTTAATCGTCTACCTAACTCTATATCTGCTGTTTCCGGTTGGGAAGCAAAACTGGTTAAACGTTACCAGCGTAAAATTGTTAAGCCTGGCAGAGCGCTTGTGATTTTATCTTGTAGAGATCATTATCATTCGCGTCATTTCTTAACAAGGTGCGACGTAATCTTGGAATAATCAAAGCAATGCAGGAGCGAACATGAAAAAAGAGCTTTATCTGAACTTGGGCAAAGACGGCACCTGTCACTACGGAACAAAATCAGGTGGGGATTTTTTATATTATAGAAATATCGAAAAAGGCAGATCCGGAAAAGTGGATTTTTTTGTTGATCTTAAATTTGAGGGTACCCAGACATTTTCTGAAGCAGTCCAGGCAATTATCGAAGACTTTTTTAATAGTCAGAAAGAAATCGGTTTAAATCAGGTATACGATCACTCCTCAGACTTCGGCGAACTGAGAATCTTATTGAACGAAAGCTATCCACATAATCAGGATGGTATCGTAAAGCTGATTTTTAGCAAAATAGGATCCTTAAAATAGGTATACGTTATTATCTGGTTGTTTAGCCCTTGCAGTCGATAGTGGACCGCACCTTGTGCGGTCCAGTTTTTATTTCCCGAAGAAAAACTCGAAAGGCAGATGTACCCGCTCGCTCCAGGCTAGTTCGGAGTGATTGGCTCCTTCTGCTATATGGCACATCAGGTTTTTGCCTTCTTTGAAACCCTTGTTGGCAAGAATTTCAGTCATCCTCAGGCAGGAATCTGCGAATTCAGGTTCCATATCTCCCGCATCAAGATAATACTTCGTTGATCGGGACATTTGGGGAGCATTCCGAACCTGATGATAGGCGCGGGATCGGCTGAGCCAAAAGGCTGGAGACAGGCATCCGGCCATGGAGAACACTTTGGGAAAATTAAATGCCATCTGAAAAGAAATCAAAGCTCCCAGGGACGACCCCATTACAGCCGTGTCTTTCGGGCCGGTAAGCGTGCGATACCGGTGGTTAATAGATGGCATAAGGGTGCGTAAAAACCACTCAGCGTAGGCTTTTCCAAGGGGTCGATACATATTGTATTCATCATCGCGGTCGGACGAGTTGGCTACTGCCACGATGATAAATTCGCGCACACGGTCTTCCTGAATCAGATAGGTGGCAACTTCGTCAGCTTTCCAGTCGTGATCAGAAAAAGATAACCCAGGATCGAAAAGGTTCTGACCATCATGCGCGTAGAGAACCGGATACCTTTCTTTTCCATTTCCGTAAGACGGGGGAAGCCATACAAACACTCTTCGGGGGTGCCGGAGTCCGTTTGCTGCAGGATAACGATGATTGCGGAGGTCGCCCTGGACTGGATCCCGCTGGGATGGAACCTTATCAAACCAGTGAATGACCGAAATGGGAACCCGAAGATTTTTCTTTGCACGAAACATAATATTAGATGGAGGAAAGCCCTCAAATGGAGCGCCATAAACGCCTTGGCGCTTCTGAGAACCACGATTTATTTTAAGTTCAATAATCTGGTTTTCACGCGCTTCAAATGTAAATCGGTATATCCCATCCGGGTCTTTATTTAAGCGGATTTTTCTAGGGTCCCAATCTCCCAGGGCAGGAAGATTGCCAAAAAGAAACACGGGTTTGTCAGTCTCGGCTTCCTTGCTGAGTGAGATTTCAAGTTCGATTTGGCATCGGGTGGAACGACTTCTTTTTGACATGACTTCACCTCTGTCTGATTTTTTATCCATTTTTCGGGTGCGGCAAGGATTTTTCTGAAACCCTCAAAAAATCTATGATTCTTATCATAAGAGTGGATTATATGACAAGATCGAATGAAATACAATTCGAGTGAGACCAGCTTTCTTTAGAACGAACGACAAAACAAAACCGACCGGAGTTACCCGGTCGGTTGAGCAAAGTGAGAGAGAGAGAGTGTTATTGGTTTGTGCTTGTGCTGGTGTTGTTCTGCCCGGAACATGAGCCGTCGCGCAGTTGGCGTCGCTGTGCGCTGCCATCTTTCGCGCCTTTGCCATGACCTTTGCCAGACTTGGCGTTGCGATGCTGGCGTTTCTGAGCCTTTGCACCAAAGCCGGTGCCATCTTTGGGCTGGAGTTTGCTGCCATCACCATAGCCGCGACCAGAGCCATCGCAGGTAGTACTTTTGATGGCCGTAGTGTCAGTTGTGGTGTCTGGTGCCACCTGAGTGTTAGCGACTGTCTGACTGGCCTGCACACCATTGTTCAGAGCTGCACGATGTCTCTTGCCGCGCATCGTTCTCGTAGTGTTTTGGGTTTGATTGGTCTGACCTGTGTTTTCCTGTGCCACTGCGATGCCGAAGCCGAGAAGAAGAACCACTGCTAGAACTACGCTTACGTTTTTCATGTTGTTTCCTCCGAATGTTGATTTTTCAAATGACTTAGATCTCAGTTCGCTTTACCGTATCTGTATCTAAATCTCTTTCCCTGTGTGTCTGAAAGCTCAAGGTCCCCATCTTCAGCCCATCTGCCATTGAATACTTCCGAAAGGTCGCGCACAATGGTCAGAGTGCCGTCGTCATTCTCGCTTATACTCAGTTTAATGCCTGATCTGGTGTTTTTAAGTTCAACCAGCGGGTCGCCAATTTCACTTCCGTAAGTGGCTTCCCAGATAATTTCGTCGAGCGTGAAGCTGTTTACTTCGCCTACACTGCCAGGTGCCGGAACAGTAATCACTGAGCCATTTCCACGAGTAATTACAATCTCGCCGGTTTCCAGTCTTTCGAGTGAACATTGTTCGGTTCCGATCGAAAGTTGATTTTCGGAAATGGTCGCCATGCAGGAGCCGGTGCCGCGTTGTAGACCAAGCCCAGCTGCTCCACTCTGCGAATTATACTGGCGGTTACGATATCTGAACATTCCTTCGCCAGTGCCGACAGCAGCCAGTAGATTGCCGTTTGCCTCGTTTATGATTGAGGCCGCGAGGGTGCGGTCTACAATCAGACTGGCTTCGATAGCTGCCATGTCTTCGCTGGAAAGAACCGCAGAAGCATCTGTCGTGCCTGAACTAGAGCCTGCACAACCGGTAAAAGCCATCATTGTAGCGATCATAAGTGTGAGTAAAAAGAACTTTTTCAATTTTAATTCTCCTGTTGGATGTAAGGTTGTAAATTAGTATTGCAACGGTCGTGCCAGTTTTGCCGCGAGCTCCCTAAGTGCGATTAAAAGCCAAGATGTGAGTGTCGGGCTAAGACTTGTCAGACAAAAACAGCGCTCGACAGTGCAGAGTTTTTCACTTTGTAAGTGCAAATCTTTGCACTCGCATGGTATGTTTGGACTGTCGACAGGTAGTAAAACTAAGTGAATGATAAGAATTCTGGGTTCTTAATTTCCTGCTTCTGATCTTGTTTCTACAGGGTTAGTCGCCTGTCGACACAAAGAAATATGCTTTCTGGGAACAGATCTTGCAGTATTACTGCGGGCAGAGTCACGATATCAGTTACTGCTGTTGTAAGGCTGCCAGTGAATTCGTAGAAAATACAGAGCAGGAAAATAATATGCAAAACAGCCCTGAGAAAGAAATGCCGGCCACTCAGATCAGTAATACGAAACCTTTTGACAGCTATGCTGTTACAGGACTGATACTTTTTCTTGTTGTCGTTTCGGGCATTATGGCCTTGCTGATGAGCCGATGGAATAGCGATCAGATAGAGGTTCTGCTGCAATGGGCTGCCGAAAAAGAGGGCAGGGCTCTTTACACGCGTATTATTCACGAAAGTAGTCTGAGTCCGATGCTCTTGTTGCAGCAACCGGAACTTCTGGCTACAGAGATGGCCGACGAAAGCAGTATTCTGGCAGCCGGCATAATGCAGGGCTCCAGCATTGTTGCCAGTTTTACCAGCCAGCCTGATTATAATTTTGATCTGGCACTCCTTCCTGATGATCGCGAGGCGGTAATGCTTGATGAGAGCACTACCCTGTACCGGCGAATCAGCGGACCAGCCCATAACAGGGCAACTGGAGCTGCGCAGTCAGGTCGCCGTTATGGTGGTGGGCCAGGTTTCGGCGCCGGGCGTGGCATGGGGCAGGGCCGCCAGCGTTTCGACGAACCTTTTGGTGATAGCGAATCAGACAGCTCACGGGTAAGTATTTATCTGGTCTTTACTGGCCCTGACCGATCGATCGTGCAACCGCTGATTCTGCAAAAAAATCTCTGGCCAGCCGTATGGCTGGTATTTTCTCTGTTGTGGGTCATCATCCATTTAATGCAGTCACGCACCTCACGGCTTCAGGTCATGCTGCAGAAAGAATCACATCTTACTGACATCGGCAAAATGTCGGCGCGTCTCGCTCATGAGATCAAAAATCCGCTTGGAGCCATCAGAGGTATGGCACAACTGCTGCAAAAGAAGCTAAAAGGTGAGCAGGATGCCGACAGAGCTGCAATGGCAACAACGATAGAGCAGGAAACCTTTCGCCTTGAGGAATTGACGCGCAGCATTCTCGATTTTGCGCGGCCGCAGGAGTGCCTCATTCTGCCCCTGAACTTCACTGCAATTGTTGAAGATACGCTTCGAATGTTCAATCAACAGCTGGCCGATGGTAAGATTGCGGCACTTTCACAGGCAAATGTGACTGAATGTGTTGGCGATGAAAACGCGATCAGACAGATTCTGTTGAATCTTCTCAAAAATGCTGTAGATGCCGCCGGAGATCCATCAACTATTCATCTGAAAATACTGGAAACCGATGGGCATGTAGCTTTAAGGGTCTACAACCCTGGTGCCCATATGTCTGACCAGATGCTGGAAGACATTTTTACGCCGTTTGTATCCACCAAGGTTAAGGGGTATGGGCTGGGTTTGCCGGTCAGCAGAAAGCTGGCTGAACAGCAGGGTGGCTCGCTGCGGCTTTCCAATAGTACTGCCGGCGAAATTATGGCAGAGCTGAAACTTAAAAGGGAAGCAATAAAATGAGTAAAGATTACCGCGCCACCGTTCTGGTAACAGATGATGAGGCTTCTTATCGCAATATGATAAAGACCGTTCTTGAAGATGCTGGATTTGAGGTGTTGCCTGCCAGTTCCGGTCAGCAGGCGCTTGAGATAATTCTGCGCCGGTCGATAGATGTGGCAGTGCTGGACCTGATGATGCCCGGTATGGATGGGCGAGAACTTATGGCGCGCCTTCTCAAGAAAATACCTGAATTACCGGTGATTTTTTTGACCGCGCATGGCTCGATCGCTTCGGCAGTCGCAGCGGTTAAAGATGGCGCTGCCGATTATCTTACCAAGCCGCTGCCACACGTTGATGACCTGCTGAACACGGTCGAGCGCGTGCTTGAATTATCCCGCCTGAAAAGGCAGCAGACGCGCAAGGTTGCCGCCAAAGTAGCTGCTGACCCTTTTCCATGCGCTTCGCCGAACATGAAGAAAATACTCGAAATGGCTGCCAGAGTTGCTGCGACCGATGTTACCGTTTTGATAACCGGAGAGTCTGGTACCGGCAAGGAACGCATGGCCGAGTTCATTCACCTTAACAGCCCACGCTCAACCGCCGAAATGGTTTCGGTTAACTGCGCGGCCATCGTTGATACTCTGCTGGAAAGTGAACTTTTCGGGCACGAAAAAGGTGCCTTTACCGGGGCTGTCGATCGCAAGCCAGGCAGATTTGAAGAGTCCGACAACTCTACGTTGTTTCTTGACGAAATCGGCGAGATGTCGATAGGGCTGCAACCAAAGCTTTTGCGCGCTCTTCAGGAAAAGGAATTCCGTCGTGTTGGTGGTTCGCAGGTCATCAGATTTAATGCCCGCATGATTGCTGCAACAAATCGTAATTTGAAACAGCAGTGCACGGTCGGCGCCTTTCGTGAAGACCTGTTTTATCGTATATCGGTGTTTACTCTTCATATCCCGCCCCTGCGCGAGCGCCCGGAAGATATTGTGATGCTCTCATACCGCTTTGTAAAAGAGGCCGCTGCCAGGTTTGCTCGACCGGCCCCCGAAATAGCAGACAAAACAAGAGAAGTGTTGCTCAATTATGGCTGGCCCGGCAACGTACGTGAACTTGCCAACGTTATCGAAGCTTCGGTACTGCTATGTGACGATGAGCAACTGCATCCGCGTCACCTGCATGGAATCGCGCTCGAAGACCAGATCGTCGCTGTCAGCGGTGTCGCACCAGATAAAGACATGCTTGCCGCTGCTGAGCGCAATGCTCTTGTCGAGGCTCTGTCCCGCTTTGACGGTAACCGTGTCAACACTGCCGAGTTCTTGAATATGAGCCGCCGCAACCTGATTTATAAGCTCAAAAAACACGGCCTTCTCAACCGCGATAAATAATACCAAAGAAGAACATGCTCGCACTAAGCCGCAAAGCCAGGAAAAATGTCCTCTCGGCAGGTTGCGCTCCTGTTCTGTGGCGCAGCTGCATAAGGCCGTTTATGGCCAAAACCGAAGGGATATTGTCATCTCGACCGAAGGGAGAGATCTCCTTCGTGTTTCTGGTGCGAAACATCCTTACTCCCGTCTTTTTTCTGCAGCTGCGATTATGTGAATCCCTTTTGGGAATGGCATAACCTTGCATTTTCAGTTTTTTTCAACAACTTTGCCTATTACCACGGATTTTGCCTGAATTTGCGTCTGGCCAGTGTGATATATTATTGAACAAAATCATTTTGCGAGGAAAGCTGATGTTGTCTCATAGCCGCGTTAAACCTCAGGTTGGTCTTATTTTTCTGTTTGCAATTTTCTGGATGTTTTCAATACTGCCGCTTCAGGCTGCTGACGAGTTGGTGCCTGATCATGTTTTTTTGATCAGGGTTGTTGATGCTGCAGATGGTCGTGGTGTCCCGCTGGTTGAGCTTGAAGCTTTCAATGCATTGACTTGCCAGAGTGATAACCTTGGCAATATTGCCATAATCGAGCCGGATCTGCATGGCAAAACCGTTCGTTTTCAGGTGAAAGGGCATGGTTATCAGATTCCGCAACTTGATTTTTTTGGCGAGCGCTCAATTACTGTAAAAGTAGAGCCTGGCGCAAGCTGCACTGTTAAACTTGAGCGCACAGCTATTGCAGAAAGACTGTATCGCATTACCGGCAGTGGTCGCTATCGTGACAGCATTCTTGCCGGTATTGACGTCAAAGGTCAGCCCACAGAGCTGGTCGGCGATGTTGTCGGTCTTGACTCAGCTGTGCCAGTGGTCTGGCAAAACCGCCTTTTGAGCTTTTACGGTGATACGCTTGGGACGTGCAAGATTAATCTAAGCGGTTCAGGTGGCGAAATAGATTTACAGCAACCTGGCGTGCCTGATCGCCAGCTGCCGCTTAAATTTTTCTCTGACGAAGATGGTTTTGCCCGACGCATGGTGCCTCTTTCGGAGCCAGGCTTTGTCTGGCTGGAAACCGTGGTGCCTCTTATCGCAGATCAGGATGGTGATAAAGAAATTCTTGCTGCCCGCTATGTAATCCACAAAACTCTCGAAGAGGCTGTTGAAACCGGCTATGCTGTGTTTGAAGAGCAATACGGTTATTTCACGCCGATCACGCGCATTCAATCATCGCGACATCACAAGTCGGCGCGGGCGACTCCGGTAAAATATGGCGATGCTAAGGGTTATTGTCTGCAGCCATGGGAGAGAGTCGCGCGCAATCTAACCGATTTTGCGACACCAGAAAAATACGAGCATTATAGCTGCCTCGAAGAAATTGATCCGGCGAGCGCAACAGCTCTGACATGTCGAATCAATGATCGTAACTATAAGATTGACCGCGATTCCGGCGGCAAACTGCTGATGAAATGGCGTCGAAGCACTTTGCCCTCTTCAGCACCTGTTCAGAAACAGCTGCTGAAAGACGGTTGCATCAATAAGAATGAGATCTGGTTAAGTATGATCGAACTTGGCAGTGGTCATCGCCTGTCTGATTTTACCGGCTCAATAAGCTATAACCAATATCGCGACCGCTGGATCATGATCGCCCAGGGCAATACCGGTGAAATCTGGTACAGCGAAGCGGACACCTATACCGGCCCCTGGCTGTATGCCCGCAAAATCGTCGAGCACAACGACTATAACTTTTATAATCCGGTTCATCACCCCTGGTTTGATCGCGAGGCCGGCCGCATCATTTACTTTGAAGGTACCTATACCGCATTCTTTACGCCCAAAGAGCGCAAGACTCCGCGAACTGACTATAATCAAGTGATGTATCGCCTGAACCTTGGCGATGATCGACTCATAATTCCGGTGCCAGTATATCGGCTTAAGCACGGCGCTGCCGGCTACCGACTGCTTACGGCCAAACACGTAAATCGAGCTGATCGCTGGGCAGATATTGAACGAGTAGAATTTTTTGCATTTGATTCAGACTTTGGCAAGCCCTGGCTTAAAGCAGTCTACGATCATTCCGCTAACGAAGATGCCAAGCCTGATCTGCAGTTTGAATCATCTGGCGGAGATAAGCCTTTGTTTTACGTCATAGACGAACTTCTCGACACAAAAGATGCTGACCTTAGTCGCAAAATTCTACCAGAACTGCTTGAAAAACGTCTCGGAACAGTTCTTCGAGCTGACAATGCTCTCCTGACTTTCGATCCCACAATCACCGCCGACAACGATGTGAATAATTTGCATGAACCTGATTAATCTTGTGTTAAAATTCTGAGAGGTCAGGCTTCAGCAGAGAACTGCAATACAAAAAGACGATACGTTTTGAGGAGAGCACAATGACAGAAAACCAGATGCCAGAAAGCCCGATGTCACGCTCGCTCAGTCGGCTGTTACTGGCACAGTTCTTTGGCGCATTTAATGATAACGCATGGAAAATGATTGTTGCGTTTCTTGCAATTAAAGCTGCTACCAGCGGTTTGCAGCCTGACAGTGCAGATTTTGACAACATTTCTCAAGTGCAGACAACTCTGACTTTTGTGATTTTCACCTTACCGTTGGTGCTTTTCTCCCTGCCAGCTGGACTTCTCGCCGACCGGGTAAGTAAAACCCGCGTCATTGTTTACATGAAGGCCTTGGAAGTGGTGTTGATGGCTCTGGCGACATTGAGCCTGATTTACCCGCAGTATCTGCCACCACTCGTGATTTTGGCTTTGATGGGCGTTCAGTCCGCGCTTTTCAGCCCTGCTAAATATGGCATATTGCCTGAATTACTGCCGCATGACAAGCTCTCCAAGGGTAATGGAGCCCTCGAAATGTGGACATTTGTCGCCATAATCAGCGGAACCGCCTCGGGCGGTTTTCTTCTTGATCTGGCGGGAGTCAACATCTGGATGACAGGGCTGATCCTGACCGTATTTGCTGGTTTTGGTCTGTTTGCCTCGTTTGGCGTACCGCAGGTGCCGGCCGCGCGCAGTGAGGGCGGCTTTGTCGACACAATAAAGGGTTCGTTCAACGCCATCATCAGTGATCGCGTCATCTGGCTATCGGTGCTGGGTTCTTGTTTGTTCTGGGCGGTCGCAAGCTTGTTGGGTCAGGATATTCTCGTTTACGCAAAAACGTTGACCCGTGGTATGCCAAATTCCGACACCATGAGTGGCTTGCCGCTGGCTTTTTATGGACTGGGCGTTGGCATTGGTAGTGTCTGGGCCGGTCGCATTTCTGGTCGCCTGGTTGAGTATGGCCTGATTCCACTCGGTGCAATTGGCATCGGCTTTTTTACCTTTTTGTTTGGTCTGAGTGCACCGGGTTACAACGCAACCCTTGCAATTATGGTCGTTCTTGGTGTGTCCAGTGGGCTCATCGTGGTGCCGCTCAACGCTATTCTGCAGTGGCGCTCGCCGGCGGAGCGCCGTGGTGGCGTAATCGCACTGGCTAACGTTTTTATATTCGCCGCAATCATGCTTGGCTCGCTCGGTGCTGCCGGGTTGTCGCTGGCCGGACTTTCGCCGCTGGGTATCCTGATTTTCGCTTCGATTATCTCGACTGCCGGTATGCTCTGGGCGATTTATCTGCTGCCTGATTTTTTGATCCGGCTTATTTTCGTTATAGTAACCAATATTTTTTATCGTCTCACCATTGTTGGCGGCGAAAAGATTCCGCTGGAAGGCGGAGCTCTGCTGGTGCCGAATCACGTCTCGTTCATTGATGGTTTTCTGGTAATGGCAAGCACTGATCGTCAGGTGCGCTTTATTGTTGATGAGATCTACTACAACCACTGGCTGCTGCACCCATTCATGAAAGCCATGCACGCCATTCCGGTGTCGGCTACCGGCGGTCTGAAAATGATTCTGCGCGCCTTGCGCGATGCCGGCAATTTTATTGACGCCGGTGATCTGGTCTGCATTTTCGCTGAAGGGCAGGTTACCCGTACTGGTATGATGCTGCCATTCAGACGCGGGTTGGAAAAAATTGTGCGCGGCCGTACTGCGCAAATCATACCAGTTAACCTTGATCGGGTCTGGGGCAGTATTTACAGTCGCTCAGGCGGCCGTTTTTTAACCAAACTGCCCGAAACATACCCTTACCCGATTACGGTAACCTTTGGCGACCCTTTGCCATCTGATACCACAGCGCATCAGATCAGAATTGAAGTGCAGGAACTGGCTACCCGGGCCTGGGAACACCGCAAAGCTGAAACCCGGCCATTACACCACTATTTTATTCGCCGCATGCGCACACGCCCGTGGCGAGTCGCTTTTTCCGATTCTTCAGGTAAAGTTTTAAGAAGACTTAAAGCCCTGATCAGTGTAATTGCCATGGCTCGCACGCTCAGGCCGCTCTGGAAAGATCAGCAGTATGTTGGCGTTCTGACGCCGCCTACCATTGGCGGGGCACTGGTTAACATTGCAACAGCGGTGGCTGGAAAGGTTTCGGTAAATCTTAACTTTACCGCTGGCAAATCAGGCATGACCTCAGCTCTCAAACAGGCTAATATTTCCACTATCATTACCAGTCGCGAATTTATCGAGAAGGCTGCTATTGAGCTGCCAGAGCAGGTTAATTTGATTTATCTCGAAGATCTGGTTGCTTCTATTGGTGCCTTAACCCGGTTTGGAGCGCTTGTTGCGGCACTGACTCTGCCGATCGGCTGGCTCGAAAAATATTGTGGCGCCATACAAAAGCCGACAACAGATTCCACTGCGACCGTTATCTTTTCAAGCGGCAGCACTGGCGAACCCAAAGGGGTCATGCTGTCACACTACAATATTGCTTCTAACGTAGAAGCGGTCGGACAGGTGTTAACAGTAAACGATCAGGATCGCCTGCTCGGTATTTTGCCACTTTTCCACTCTTTTGGTTACATGTCGCTCTGGTATGCAATTCGTTTCGGAATGAGCATAGTCTTTCATCCAAACCCGCTTGATGCAGCCAAAATTGGTGAAGTTATCGAAGATCAGGCTATCACTTTCCTTATCGCTACGCCGACTTTTCTGCAGATTTACATGCGGAGATGCTCTCCGGGACAATTAGGAAGTTTGCGCATAGTGTTTACCGGAGCTGAAAAACTCAATGAGCGGCTGGCGATAAGCTTTGAAGAAAAGTTCGGCATCAGGCCAATCGAGGGGTATGGCGCCACTGAATGTTCGCCCGCAATTACTGTCAGCACTCTGGACTATCGAGGTCAGGGCATTTATCAATTTGGCTCGCGGCGCGGTTTTGTCGGGCATCCGGTGCCAGGGGTTTCTATTCGCATCGTAGATCCGGACAGTGGCGATCTGCAGCTTCCAGGGAAGCCAGGAATGCTTCTGGTGAAAGGGCCTAACGTCATGCAGGGCTATATTGGTCGCGAAGATCTCACCGAGAAGGCGCTCAAAGACGGCTGGTATACCACCGGCGATATCGCGATCATGGACGAAAACGGCTTTATTAAAATTACTGATCGACTGTCACGTTTCTCAAAAATTGGCGGTGAAATGGTGCCGCATGGCAAGGTAGAAGATGCTCTGCAAGAAGCCATTGCTTCAGATATCAGAGTCTTTGCGGTCACGTCTGTGCCCGATGAACGCAAAGGTGAGACTCTCGCGGTTCTATATACCATCGACGAAGAAAAGATCGCTGAAGTTCTCGATAAAATGGCCGGGATGGGCTTGCCAAACCTGTTTATTCCCAAAAAAGATAAATTTGTAAAGGTTGATAAAATCCCGGTTCTTGGCACTGGCAAGGTGGACCTTCGCGGTCTCAAAGAATTAGCGATGAAGGCTCTTTGCCCTTCTGGAGGCTGAGTATGAGAAGACTGTTCGTTTTTATGATTCTTTGTTTTACGGCTTCACTGGCGCAGGCAAACGATCTGACTGCAAGTATTACGCATGTTGATGCTACCGGGTTTCCGGTTATTGAGGCAATGCTGCAGGTGTATAACGATCAACCCATTGATTTAACATCCAAGGATTTTGTTGTAGAAGAAAATATCAGCAAGATCACTGAATTTACACTCGTTCCACAGGAGTTCAAGCACTACCTGGTTCTGGCAATTGACCGCTCTTCCAGTATCGAACCTGCGATGCCGGATGTTAAAAAGGCGGCTGCGGTGCTGGTTGAGAGCCTTGCTGGCGAGTTTGAAATTGCGGTAGTTTCGTTTGGCAGTGATATAGATATAGATCATGATTTTTCGACCGATAAGAAATCACTGATTGCTGCAATCGGAAAGATCAGGCCTTGGGGCGGAACGGCTCTTTTCGATGCTCTGTATGATTCGTGCGAAGAACTTGAGTCAAAGGCTGATCTGAATGATCTCAAAACAGTTGTCTGTCTGACTGACGGGCAGGACAGCACGCCGAGTGGGAAACACCAGCTTTCGCGGCGTGATCGGCAGGAAGTCAGCAAATATGCACTCGACAAAAATATCAGAGTTATCAATCTGGGACTTGGTAATGATATTGATGCCCAGTTTCTGAGTGGACTTGCATCTGAAACTGGTGGCTGGTATTTACAGACTGCTACTTCCGATCAGCTTGCCGGATTGTGCGATAAATTGAGCAAGCGTCTGAAGCTTAAAAAGCATTATCGGCTCTCTTATAACTCACCAATTCCGGCTACCGAAAGTCCGCGTCGCACACTGAAGGTAGCGCTGACTTACAACGGACTAACGGCTGAAGGCAGTCGGCAGTATCATACTCCCAGTCGAGTTACGGCTCTTGCAGTAGCCGCTGCCGAGCTTGGCAAAACTTTGAGTTTAGACGATCTGCTGCAGCATTTTGGAATTGCCGGGCCGCATCGTTCCATTTTGACCGGCCGACTGCGCCTGCCAGCCACTCAGCCGGTGCATGGGCTGACACTGGCAACGTTTCAGGGTCTTTCATCTGTCGATTGCCGCCAGCTGATCAATCAGGCGCATCAGGTAATTGCCGAAAAACATCAGCAGAATTTTGGCACCCGCAAGAAGTTTTTGGATGAGCATCTCAACTGCGTCGACCAGCTGCTTAAGGAATTTTACAACAAAGCAGAGGCTCCGCGTATAAGGGTACCAGAGAGCGAAAAAATTGCCAGATTTATTGACTTTCTTAATATCAGGCGTCAGGAAGTCGAGCTGCTGGCAAAACAGGCTTATGAAGAATACCTGATAGAATTCAAAACCAGTCTTGCCGAACTTGAGTATTTTGAAAAAACTCAGATCGGCGGTGAAAAATTCAACGAAGAATTTTTCGCCATAAATACCGCCAGTCGAACTACGGCTCTGCAGCAGCTCAGCGATCGTTATGTCGAACAGATAGCGGAAAACCAGCAGAAATTACGCGAAAAATTTGCTACATCTGATGAAAAATCTGCTCCCAAAGACAGCTCACCCGACAGTTCCGGCAGCCATCTAGATATTTCTCCGCCGGAACTGCCAGAGATCAAAACCCTGGATTAAACCAAACTTAAATCTCACATTCCAGTTGAGTTAACCTTAGTATCTCGCATAATCCTGGCAACTGTTGACTCAGTAATACTGCTCGCTGGAAGATTATTTTTGAGCAACTGGCATTCGACAATAACTCTTAATGCCCTTTTGTCGCCATCTTCTATCAGATAAAACGAAAGACTGGCAACATCATCAAGCGTTTTGTAAAAATTATTGCCATCCTCAGGCTCAAACATGCCGCCAGCAATCACTCCTGAATCAGGTGCGGTAAATACTGCGCCGGGCATGCTGATTGGGAAGGTCGAATGCCGGTTATAATCACCTGTACGCATGTAAGTTAAGCTTCGCGACATTAGCACAAGAGAGCAACCCTGCCATTTACCACTGGTCAAGCCACTGAACTCAGAAGCCTCAACAGCAGATTTAAGAATTGCAAAATATGCTACAGACTGATTGGTATTATTGCTGGCAATCTTATTTGTTCCGCTCTCGGCCGCATTAAAAGCTTTTGTGTTAATGTTTATGCTTAACTCAGGGGTGACAAGGTCGGCTATACCAGTCGACTTGATAATATACGCGCTGTTGGCTTTTTCGAGGTCTTCTTTAAGAGCCAGAAGGAGGAGTTGAAGATCTTTTTGTCGTGAAGTTCTCCATTCACCGATGCGATAGGATGTTGTCAATTCCCTGAAAATCATGAAAACTGAAACTAACAAAAACGACAAAATACTTGCCGCAACAAGTATCTCGACAAGAGTGAAGCCTTTCTGCTTTTTCATCAGTTCTTTATCCGTGTTGAGTTAATAGTCTCTTTAATGCTTCTTCTAAGGCTGTCACCTTCGAGAATAACTTCAAATTCAATTGAATCGACCTTATATCTTGTCTGACCGAGGACGCGACAATTGGTAGAATAGTTCAAATCAATCGGGGCTGCAATATTGCCCTGAAGAGGAGATTGCAGATATACACCCCATGGGTCAGGAATCGTCACTCTTTTATCTCTGACGGAGAAATTGTAGGCATAGTAAAACTCAGAAGGTAACTGCTTAAATTTAAGCAAAGCCAGTTGAGCAATTCCGTGCCCCCAGAAATCAGCCTGAACGCGTTCAAGAATCCTGTCATTAGTAGGCCCGGCGTTTCTTGAACTTTGAATATATGATCCAGCTAGAGTGAGCAAAGCCGTTGCCATTACCAGCACGATAATAATGGCCATTCCACTTTTTCTGTTTTTCATTTCCACTTCCTACTCTTCAAGGTTGGCTTTAAGAGTGACAATATTTATTGGCGGAGGGGTTACGCCATTCGGCTCCGTCCAACTTACCGATACCTCATACTGTTTCACCATTATTGGCTTGAAAGGACCAGAACCGTTGAAGGTTGCTCCATCTGATGTCGACGGGAGAAACTTCCAGGTTTCACTTTTGCTCACATCGTAGCCCGGGTCATTCAAATCGACAGGATGATAAGAAAAAGTCACTGGATAGTCACTTACAACCAGACTTGCCGCATAAACAACATGTGCTTCACCGTTTATATTGCCAAAAGGCACTGTTCCGCTGGCAGTAACAAGATCGCTGTTCACGGTTCCGATGGAAACCATACTATAAGGCAGTTTCAGCAATTTGTTCATTGTCGATTCAGCAAGATGAATCGCCCCGATTCTTCTCATATCCTTTTGTGACAAGCTATGACCCTGGCTGAAAACGCCCACTATCGGCAATATCGCAACCGCAAGAATGACGGTTGCAAACATTATCTCCGTGAGTGTTATTCCTGATTTTATTCTTTTATAAGTTGGTTTCATCTTTTTGTTGTTGTGCGGCAATTTTGTCGAGGTCTGTTTTGGTCCAAAGAGTATAATTGCTTACCTGCCCATCTGCAAAAATGGCTATGCGATGAACAGCCAAACCTCCAGTGAGATAATTCCCGGTGTAGACCCAATCTATCTCTAATCCGGCTTTCAGCGGTATCTCATCAATGGCGAGCAGTTCCTTGTTCTTGCCAAGCAGGCAATATCTCAGCAGATAACTGTCAAACATTGAGGTTCTGACTGTTATTCCAAAGTAGCATACCATGTCTACCTGCATTTTCATGTCTGATCTGGCTTCTGGAACAATTATCTCGAGCCTGGGCAATAATGCCGGATTTTGCGGGTCGGCGTCGGTATTTCTGAGAAGCGTTGAATTAACGCTGATTTCATGTAGCATGTCGTAGCCGAGCTCAGCAAATTCACATTGGTTTATTGCTATATGCAGCCGTTCACAGTCTTGAGGAATAAGCCGGTGAATTTTGTTCCAGAAAATGCCTCCAGCAAGTTTTCCCAGATACGATACGCTGGCAGCCTCCTTAAGAGGCTGCCATAGATGTATCAATTCATCACAAGCCATTACAGTGCTAGACAACATCAGCACTAAGACAGCTGTTAAAGCCGTTTTTCGCATCAACACCATTCTCTCAGTCGGTTACTTAAATGTTTTGTCCAGAGTTCTTACATCCAGTCTGGATGATGAAATGGGGACAAGAATCTTTAAATTACGCTTGTTCGGGTTATTATCTGCAACTCTCGGGTTATCTGGATTTGCCGGCCAGCCTCTGGCATCATCCTGAACTTTTAACTCCATAATGTATTTCCCGGCCACACGAAAGATATTGAGAAATTTTGTCGAGGCTCCAATATCTTTTATTAACGAAGAATCCTTGTCTCTAAGTGACCAGGTGACAATTGCCGTGTTGCCAACATTATCATTCAGCTTAGGCTCAAATGTCACCGGAATATCAATTTCCAGAGTTGGAGGCTCGTTAGTGCTTTTCTGGGCAAGCGTAGCAGTAACAGGTAGAGTTGGTGTAATCTTAAATTTACTGTCTATTCCAGAAACACTGACTGGATTGTCTATATCCTGAAAATACCAGTCTTCAAGGCCGTTGTATTCTTCGCTTTGGCTGGTGTTTTTTGCCAGACAGACCCAGGAACCATCAACACAAGTTGGCTGAATATTTGCAGGGCCAACCATGAGCTGATCTTTGTTTTTGTCGTCTTTAGCCTGAATAAACGCCAACGGCCTGTCATTGTCGATTATCACGATCTGCCCGTCCATGAAGTCACCGCCGGCATTCCCTGACGAGTCAACCAGATTAAACCCGTACCGCAGGTTGGTATAGCCGCTTAACTGATTCGCGTAGTTATAGGCCATTTCTGGAAACATTGCAGTGCCTTCCTGCCTGAAATAATCAAGCTCACTCAGCGGAATCAAATATTTCCGGTATGTCCAACTTCTGACTCTCGGCAGAGGGCAGTTGGCAGGTAAATCTTTAAACGAATAAAGTGTTTGCTCAACTTTGTGCGGTGCCTTATTAGTCAATCCATCAGGTGTATTTCTATACTTGTCTTGCGCCTTGACACGCAATGAAGCTGGCAGCCCATCAGGAACATCATTCCCAAGGGCGTTACTATGCTTGAATTTACCCACCGACTTATTGACATTATGCTTGAGTGAAGTGCCGAAATACTTGTCTACAAGAAGCGGATTAAGATTTGTATGCACACTCACGTTGCCATATGGATTATCGTTTGCAGTCCAGATTACCACGTTGGCAGGATTCGTTTTGCCATCGGCGGTATCAACAAGCATTTCGCCAGTAGTTCCCCAGAGGTAGCCGGGAGAAACATCTATAGCGTTCTGGAGCGTCGAAGAAAGATCCGCAAGGGTTTTGGCTGGTGGCGTATTATCCAATACGCAAACTCGGCACTGAGCGCCAATAATTATGGGCACAAACTTTGTTTTTTGCACCGGAATGGTTATAACGCTTCCATTTGAAAGGGTCTTAAAGGTCTTTTCAAAGTAATCGTAACTATAAACTCTGCTTGCATCAACTCTCAGAATATAATTGCCAGGTTCGGAAGGAATAGTAAAAACGCTGTCGCCGGCAGCAACCGAAAACGCGGCGCCATTTGTTTCTTTCGAAATATTAACCAGAGATTTAGTTTTATCATTGGGATCCTCAAGACTGATTCTCCAGGAAAACTTTGGCGTACCGGTCAGCCATCGTAAGTTATTGTGTGGCTCGCCCGGAATCGGCGGCTCATCCTTGAGCATGATTGAAATTCGGTCAATACCAGCCTTTTTATTGGCAAGATTCTCTCTGGCCATGAAGCTCCAAAGTTGTGTTCCCCTTATCTGCGGTATAACAAAGCTTTCGCCCGTCGGGTCGTCAGGACTAAGTTTTTCAAGTGCCGACTCTGAGTTAGTATTTCCGGCAAGCAATACCGGGTGATAGGTGTAACTGCTTCCTGTTGTATTATTTGGCTTGCCACTCATGATGACACAGGC